>ERZ777011.1601-NODE-1601-length-22743-cov-11.285261_pt1 | contig 22743 bp, 19 predicted proteins | sample MGYA00374964_ERZ777011 | MGnify/ENA primary metagenome ERZ777011 (study PRJEB29310, sample SAMD00008975) | mouse gut metagenome | study: EMG produced TPA metagenomics assembly of the Metagenome analysis of fecal microbiota from mouse which was promoted... | reverse complement strand
AATAGTATCAAAGCAATGGCTTTGAATATGAGTATGCAATGGCTTGTAGGCAAAGGAAAATAGATATTGGACAGACTCTATGAGCTAAGAACGAAATTATTTCGTCGAACTATTACACAAAAAACAAAGTTAATCCACCGAAAGAAGCGTTTTTCTCTCGGTGGATTTTTGGTTAATGTAGTTTTGGCCCTTTTCGTCGCAGTTTTGCTTTCTGCTCGTCACGGAAACGGTGCAAAGCCTATTCAATGGTCAGTCCGGGATGGCGACTCAACCACAATTTGAAATCATCAGTAATTGCCGGGCCATGTGCAAAGCCTTCGTCATGAATCGGTACTCCTCCTAAAGACGGAGATGACAATGTGATTCCGGCTCCTTGAGAGATATTGACGGAGGCAGACTGTGAGGCTGTCATTTGCTGTTTGAAAGCCTCGGGGATATAGCGGTCTGTGTGTGGCGTAGGCTCACATCGAGGCTGTGCAGTCTTGAAATCATACCATATCCAATGATGTTTGCCGACAATTTCATCGGGCTTGCAGATATAGTGTAAGCGGCATATCATTTCCGGTCGAAACCACTCAGTCCGTTGTATATAGTTCCGTCGGTTATGGCTACATTTTGAGGAGCGACGACCCGGAGTCGGAGTTGTTGAGCGAGCGGCTGCCGCTGCGGAATATCGAGCCGAAGTCGGCCGAATAGCTTACCGACAGAGTCACCATATTGGCGTTGTTCCGGATGTAGCGGTCAGTAGTATAGGGGTTCACCGGCGAATAGTTCCACGATGGATACTGCGACCCTTTTTTACTGAATATATACATCCAGGATATGTCGAAATTCCAATGCTTGTCGGGCTTGTAGCTGAAACTCAGCGAATTGTTGTTTTCATCCTTGCTCACGCGGTATCCGGTCAGGAATTTCCCCGGAAATTTCTGCCAGAACGATACCGTAAACGGGCCTTTGTTCCACCACAGGCTCACACTTCCGTCGATGCTTGTAAGTCGGCGTCGGCATCCGTCCATGCGATTCTCGTAGTGGGTGATTCCGGCATATGCCCGTGCTCCAAATCCCTGTATGTCACTGATTTTTATGTTCACTGAGCCTTTGTACATGTGGCGGGAAGGCACATTTACAGGATGCGACAGGAAAAGCATATCGCCGAGATATTCCACATCGGATATCGCACAATTGTTGATGTCGGCCATCGACAGGTTGAGCGACATCGCCAACTTGTCATGCTGATAAGTGGCCTGGATACGGTAGCCGAGCGTCTCCGACACTTTCAGTGAGGGATTTCCGTTGGAGACGAGATAGGGCGATGTCTGCTGCGGATAGTCGGTAAGATCGGCAAGCGACGGTATATCCGGAGTAAATATAAACGATGCGGCCATACTCCACTTCTGCGAGATATTCCACGAAGCGCGTGCGGTGGTGATATTCCTGATGAAGTGGCGCCGGTTCATGTCGTTTTTAACCCAAAACATTTTGACACCGGTCGATGCCATAAGATACACATTGCCTAAGCGTTGGCCGAGGTCGGCATACACATAATTGTTGTTTTCGGTAAGCAATGGCTTGTACTCGGTGTGCAGATACCGGTTGGTCGAATGCGACATGGTGTTCTGCACACCTCCCGACAGTGAGGTGTTGGCGCCAAATGTATGGGTATAGCTTACTTCGGTTATGAGAGAGCGGCGCCGGTTGTCGGCATCCATCACATATTCCCGCTCATCGTCCCCGTCATATATGAAACGATTCTCGCGCCTGTAGTCGCTTGAACTTATAGTGCCTACCACCTGCGCCTCCAGAGAGTTGCTCTCATTGAAGTCGCGGCGCAAGAACAGATCGAGCGACGGTGCGAAATCCCGGCTTGTCGACCGGCTGAATTTGTCGCATGCGCCAAGTTGCGAGTCCTCATCATATCCGACCAGACGGTTTTTCGAAGTCATGGGCGTAGCCGAGAACGTGACCGACAGTGTAGTACTTTCGGTGGGGCTGTAGGTATACTTTGTCTGCAACTGATTGTAGAAATAGTTGAACGGATTACGGTCGTGCGACTTGATGTCGACGCGGAAATCATCTCCGATGTAGGCCTCATCGCTATTATCGTATACCTGCTGATAGTTGCGCCACGACGGAGTCCACGACAGAGAAAACTGCGACGCCCCCTGATGGTACGACGCTTCTACCGACCCGTCGACAAATGCGGTAGCCACCGCACTGCGCCCCCAGGCATATATCTGTCCGCCGTCGTTGCGTTTACGAGGGGTGATATTTATAAGCCCGTTCATGCCCCGGTCGGCATATCGGCCGGGGGTGATGCGCGAGTACTCGATCTTCTCGATATCCTTTGGCTGCAAAGTGTTTACATCGGCCATAGTTGACGGCACTCCATTGATTAGAATCATCGGAGCGGCGCCGTCTACCTTTAAGCTGCGGTTTATAGGGTCAGCTTCAAGTCCGGCGAAAGGGAGTTTCTGAAACAGACCTACCGCCGTCGACGAGGCTTTTATATCCGACTTGGATGGAAATACTACGGTACGCCCGCGGGCGTCTATCATTGCCTTACCGGTGACAGTGACTTCGTCAAGCGACACCCCTTCCGACAGATATAAATTACCGAGATTTATATTGCCCTGGCCGCGGTCAATGATGACAGTGGCCCCGGTATACCCCGTCATGCCTATCTCAAGCGTTATGTTAGAAGATACATCCGTATCAAATGTGAATGCACCCGATATGTCGGCTACTGTGCCCGATATAAACTGATTGTCGGCAAGCAGGCGGCATGTGGCTCCGACTACAGCAGTGGAATCACATTCCGAAAGCACCGTGCCGCATATGGTTCTGGCCGAAACTTTACTCGTGGCAACAAGCGCAAATATCATAGCGACGAGTATTCTAAGATGGTGGTTCATGTGGAAAATCTGTTGATGTGTGGCACGAAGTTAATAATAATTGCCAAGATAACATCCCCTTATGGGAAAGAAATTGCCCCCCCCACAATATACAGTAAATCAGCATCTTACGTCGCGTGGTAAAAATTGCTTTTCGTGCTCCCGTTAAGCAGGATTGGCAAGGATGGCCTTCAAAGCCCTGGCGAGCTGGTCGGGACACGAGGTGTCCTTGCCGCCGCAGCGTATGCCCCCCAGACGCGCGATTACCTCGTCGGGAGTCATGCCGCATACAAGTGAAGAGATGCCCTGAAGATTGCCATGGCATCCTCCTGTAAATGACACCGACTTTATTACTCCGTTGTCGAGTTCGATTTCTATAAGGCGCGAACATGTGCCTTGTGTGCTATATTGATATGTCATTCTCCGATTGTCTTTAATTTCCGCAAAATTAACTAATTTTGCCGGCAAAATAAGAGATTGTCTAAATTTATATGAATCCGACATCACTACAGGAGGAATCCCGCACGGCATTCAGAGTACTGTTTGCCATAAGTATAGCCCACCTGCTCAACGACATGGTACAGAGCATCGTACCGTCAATCTATCCGATAATAAAAGAAGAGATGGGGCTGTCATTCATACAGATTGGAGTCATCACTCTGGTGTTTCAGCTCACATCGTCATTGTTGCAGCCCTTTGTGGGTATGTACGCCGACCGGCGCCCCAGCCCTTACGCACTCGCTGCCGGCATGTGCTTCACCCTTACCGGTCTCATATGGCTCGCATTTACCGGCAGCTACGCCGCCATGCTCGGAGCCGTCTCGGTGATAGGCATAGGGTCGTCCATCTTCCATCCCGAGGCGTCGCGTGTGGCACAGCTTGCCGCCGGCGGCAAGAAAGGCCTCGCTCAGTCGATATTCCAGGTTGGCGGCAACGGCGGCACGGCCATAGGCCCATTGCTCGCAGCGCTGATTGTTCTCCCCCACGGTCGTCTTGCGGTGCTATGGTTTGCCGTGGCGGCTATAATGGGTGCTCTAATTCTTACGCGGGTAGGGCGCTGGTATAAACGCGTTGTAAACAATATATCCGGGCAGCGACGTAAAGTCCGCTCTGTGGTAGACCATCTGAGCAAGCGGCGCATAAACATGGCTCTTGCAGTGCTGGTAGTGCTCACCTTCTCCAAGCAGTTCTATCTCGCAAGCATGACGAGCTACTTCACATTCTTTCTTATCGACAAGTTCGGGGTGTCGATACAATACTCTCAGATAGCCCTTTTCGCGTTTCTTGCCGCATCGGCGATTGGCATAATCGCCGGAGGATATATTGGCGACAAAATCGGACGCAAATACGTGATATGGGGCTCCATACTTGGTGCGGCGCCGTTTGCAATAGCAATGCCTTACGCCGGACTCACTCTCACCATAATACTCGCCATCATCGTAGGGCTGGTAATATCCTCGGCATTCTCCGCCATACTTGTGTATGCCACCGAGTTGAAACCCGGGAAAGTCGGTATGATTGCCGGACTGTTCTTCGGCCTGTCGTTCGGTCTCGGAGGTGTCGGGGCTGCATTCTTCGGATGGCTGGCCGACATTCGTGGCATATATTTCGTGTTCGAGATAAGCACTCTGCTCCCGTTGCTTGGCATCGTGGCCGCATTTCTCCCCGACCTGAAGAAAATCGACAAGGAGTGAACGCCGGCGCCCTCTGCGGAGTTATACATCCATAAGGAAGATGAAATCTGTTTGACTCTCTATCCACGAAAATAAAATCTTATGTTACTCGATATCTTTCTGCTTGTCGCCGGACTGGCGATGATACTCCTTGGGGCCAATTGGCTTACCGACGGAGGGTCCGGAGTGGCCAAACGCTTCGGTATAAGCGAGCTTGTAATAGGCCTTACCATCGTGGCGTTCGGCACATCGGCGCCCGAGCTGGTAATTAGCGTGATGTCGGCGATAAAGGGGAGTGCCGGATTGGCCATAGGCAATGTGGTCGGCAGCAATATCTTCAATGTGCTGATGATTATCGGCATCGTGGCCATGGTGAGGCCCATCAAGGTCGAACATAGTATAATGACCAACGAGATACCGCTTGTCGTGCTCGCCTCCGTGGCATTGCTTGCATGTGGCAACGGACATCTCCTCGATGGAGATATGACCGATATGGTGACACGCGTCGACGGTATCCTGCTGCTGCTCTTCTTCGCCATATTCATGCGCTATACTTTCTCCATCGCAAAAGCCGCGCCATCTCATTCCGAGCCCGAGCCGCGGCAAGAAACCTCACAGTTGGAAGTGCCGGTGCCGATGTGGAAGGCCTGCGGCATGATTGTGCTCGGCCTGGCAGCCCTCGTATGGGGAGGTGATATCTTTGTTGACAGCGCATCGTCGCTTGCCCGGGCCATGGGTGTAAGCGATGCTGTAATCGGCCTTACCATTGTTGCTGCCGGCACATCTCTGCCTGAACTTGCCACTTCAGTAGTGGCGGCCACAAAAGGGCGCCCCGGCCTGGCTGTAGGCAATGTAATAGGCAGCTGTCTGTTCAACATATTCTTCGTGCTTGGCCTGTCGGCGGTGATACGCCCTCTGCCACTCGGCTCGATAGGCAATCTCGACCTGCTCGTGATGACCGGAGCCGCCCTCCTCTTCTGGCTCTTCGGATGGATTATACGCCATCGCACCATCACCCGCATCGAAGGCATCATACTCGTGTTGCTGTATATAGCCTACACTATAGTACTTATAGTCAATGCCTGAACATCTGTGTAACAGCATCTGACATATACAAGACGAACCACGGTGCTGTGTCCAAGAAAGGGAACACACCGTGGTTCGTCTTGTCTATTGTCAGTATAAGTATACAGTTAGTTGCCGTAGACTACAGAGCCCGAGCTGCTCTCGCTCTTGCTGATGTTTTTTGCCTTCAGGCCCGAGGCATTGATGTCACCGCTGCTGCTGGCATTCAGCTCGGCATTGACACACGTTCCAGAAAGTTTCACGTCACCACTGCTGTTGGCATGGGCTTTCACATTCTGTGCGGTAAGCATCCGTACCACTACATCGCCGCTGCTGCCTGCATGTGCTGTAAAGTTGTCACACGATAGAGTGCCGATTTTCACATCACCGCTGCTCGAGGCCGCTGCCGTAAGATTACGGCACTTCATATTTCCCGCCTTGATGTCGCCGCTGCTCGACGCCGACAAATCAATATTCCCGGTGCAGGATATATTGTCGCCGATTACATCGCTGCTACTGCTTACGCTTATTGTGATATTGCCATTTGATGTCATGCCGTTCTTGAGTATGATATCGCCGCTGCTCGACGCCTCCAGGCTGTTTACCGCCGGAGCCGACACACGCACCTCTCTCTTTGCCGATCCCCATACCTTATGGTTATTATCGCCCTTTATGCCTACGCGGAGTATGCCGTCGCGAGTCTCTACGGTAATCCTGTCAATCTCATTATCCGGAGCATATATTTCGACGCGCGGGCTACCTGTCGACTGTGTGTATACCACATCGACCGAATTGCTTGTGGAGATGCCGTTGAAACTGCCTGTCTCCACCTGGCGCGTTACATAATTGCGACTTGCGGCTACGACCCTTGTGCATGAGCTGGCCCCTGCCATAATACAAACTCCTGTAATTACGGTAAAAATAACTTTCTTCATATCCTATGATGATTTTATGCGACTGGCGTCGGCATGATTGTTTATTATAATGACGTAGCTTTATGCCAAAACGTTGCATTCAATCCCAAAAAAATCCAAAATTCTCTTATTTTTTGCTTGGCGATGCAATTAATGGACCAATTATTCATACTTCTCAAAAATAATTATTACCTTTGCCGCCACAAAAGCACATACATCTACCTGACCATGCCCGGATGGCGGAATCGGTAGACGCGACGGTCTCAAACACCGTTGGAGCAATCCATCCCGGTTCGATCCCGGGTCCGGGTACTGAATGACGGCTGATAATCAAGCGATTATCAGCCGTCATTTCTTTTCGGAAGTGTACTATTTATTCCGGGTCAATAAGGGGTCAGTAGCAAAACCCGGTTGAATTGTTAAAAATTTTGTGTTGGGTTGCAGTTGCAGCCACCGGGTTAGGGTTGTTTTTGGGGTGTGTGGTGGCGGAGTAGAGAGTGTAGTCGGGTCAGTGTATTGGTATCGTTGTAGTGAGAGTGTTTGACAAGGGATTGGTCAGAGGGGTATGTCGGCAATTCCAGAGTGTTGATGATATGGCGCTTCATTGGGTGTTGCGTTTGCGGCTCCACGCGTTAGCGCACAGCCGCTTTAGCGGTGTCAACAACGTTAGCCCCATCCAAGAGCCGCGTTAGCGGTTCGCAGGGAGGGGTATGATGGTATATATTCACGTTGTGCCCGGCGTAGCCCGGCGACAGGGAGTTGTTTGTTTTTGGGGATTTTATTAGGGTTTTAGTTAGTCGCCCGGCCTCGCGGGGTTTTGTCCTCTTGACCTATGGCTGCGAACCGCTAACGCGGCTCTTACCATAGGCTAACGTTGTATACGCCGCCCAGGGCGGCTATACGCTAACGCGTTGGGGTGTGGATGGGCCAGGGCAGGTATTCCTTTATTATCTGCGCAATTAAATTACAGCCCTGCCTCGGAATGCCAAATTTTCAATACATTGTTTGATAGGTCGTGCTATGTCTGTACTCCCTTGTTGTTTATTAGATTACGAAGATATCGCCTTAACCTATACTACCCTGTCCGACAATATTTATAAAAAAACTCTTATTCTCGCTTACTATAGTCTTATCATAACGGAGATTGATAGTATCGGAGTCTGCAACACCGCCGATTATCCATCGGAGAGTTCAACTAAAAAAGGTGAATATTGTTTTAGATTCTAAAAACAGTATTGCCGTTTATTTTATGGACGACTTGATTATAATCATTGCATTGATTCTGCTCAATGGAATATTCTCCATGTCAGAAGTCGCACTTATCTCCGCTCGAAAATCAAAACTCACCGCTGATGCCAAAGATGGCAACAGAAACGCAGCCAATGCGTTGAAACTCCAGAGCGAGCCCGACCGTTTTTTGTCTACCGTACAGATAGGCATTACACTTATCGGCATTCTCACCGGCTTGTTTTCAGGAGCCACCATCGCTACCGAGGTCGGAGATTACCTTGTCCGCCTCGGCCTTGCTCCCAAAATGGCAATGAATATATCACGCATATTCATAGTGTCAATAGTCACATATCTCTCGATTGTTGTAGGCGAACTGGTGCCAAAGCGTATAGGAATGGGCCATGCCGACACAATTGCCAAGATTGTTGCCGGCCCGATGAAGATGCTCTCCCTCATCACCTATCCTGTCGTATGGCTCCTGTCCATATCTACTTCTGCCATCGTAAAGATTTTCAGAATCGGAACCGGCTCCACAAAAGTCACAGAGGAAGAGATTAAATCATTGATTCACGAAGGCGCATCTTCAGGCGAAGTCAGAGAGGTCGAACAGGATATCATGGAGAGGGCCCTGATGATGGGCGACTGCCGTATCGAATCCATTATGACCAGCCGCAAGGATGTGGCGGCGCTTACTGTAGATATGGATCAGGAAAGCATCCGCAACGTTCTTTCTGATGATCTCCACTCGGCGTATCCTGTCTTTGACAAAGAGAAAGAAGATATCTGTGGGGTGATTTCCCTGAAGCAGCTTGTACTGTCGCTCGGCAAACCCGACTTCGACATAAAAAAAGCACTGACTCCCGCCATGTGCCTTCCCGAAACCATGACCGTGTATGATGCGCTTGAGACATTCAAAACCTCTAATGGCCATTCGGCTCTCGTCTATGACGAGTATGGCACTTTTCAGGGAATAATAACATTGCGGGATATTCTCGACGGACTTATTGGCAACATCACCCACGATGGAGACGGCCCCATGATAGTAAAACGCCCCGATACTGAAGAGTGGCTCATCGACGGACAATGCCCCATATACGATTTCCTCGCATATTTCGATTGCGAGGATTTATACAGACCGGCCACATATTCCACTATCGCCGGACTTATCCTGGAGCATCTGCGCAGGGTACCTTCCGAAGGCGATACGATAATATGGCATTCCTTCCGCATCGAAGTAGCCGACATGGATCATGTCCGCATCGACAAAGTAGCCGTATCGCTCATCTCCGATTCCGTGAGTGCCTGCAACTGATATGATATTGTCAGCATTTTCTCCACTATGCCTTGTGGAGAAAATGCTGACAATATCAGATAGAATTATACGAAGGGTTGGTTGATGGCGATGACCTACTTCGACGGTGAAGCGGCAGGACATGCGGGCTTGGACTTTGCCGCGCCGCAGCATGAGCCGGATGATGTTGTTGTCGCGCAATGTCCCGTAGCGGCAGAGGGTATGGGACTATCGCCATCCTTGCATTGCTCGGAGCATTGTGTGGCGGCATATCCGATTTTTTTGAATGCCTCGGTCAGTCTCTCGGGTGAGACTTTTGCGGGATTGTAGGTTATGGTTACTGTCTGCTCTTTAAGATTGGTCACAATCGAGCTTACACCTTTCTCAAACCGCAGGTTGCTCTTGATTTTGTTCTCGCAGTTCTGACATGTCATCTTCGGACTTACGGTGAACACTACCGTGGATTTATTGTTGTCCTTGGCCCACATACACGCGGGAACTGCCACAAGCATCATCAGAAACGCAAAAATATAATTCTTCATAATAGTGTGGAATATTGTTGGGTGTGATTGGTTATCATAGATATTTGGTGATATTGTAGCGAAATCCTACATATACCATGGCTCCATGCAGTGGACCATAAATCATTGTCGCATCAAAATCGGGACCCCATGGGTCTGACGCTCCGATTATAGGATTGCGCTGACGGAATCCCGTGAGATTCTCGCCTCCGACATATATGGCCCAATGGCGGAAGTTGCGTGTCACCTGAGCGTTGAGTTGCATGAATGCCTTGTAACGTTCGGGCCACGAAAGGGTACCGTCAGCTTTTTCATATGGCGTCGGCATGCGGCCCGGGCCGTTGAGCACAAATGTGGCATCCACCTGCCATAGCCCCATGTCGGGCGACCATCCTACAGTCAGCAGACCCTTGTGGCGCGATGTCAGAGGCTTTTGCGAGAGTCCGTGTCCGGTATAATCAGCTTTGACATCGGTAAATCGCCATGCTGCCGTTACGCTCAGTTCGCTCAGTGGCTCAAAGGTAGCCTCAATCTGCAGAGAGTGGGAATACGAACGCCCGTTGTCTGAGTAGATATATGCCGCATGGGGGTCACGGTCAAGATTGAGCATCAGCTGGTCGGAAAAATCAGTGTAATAGTACTCGCCTGAAAACTGGAGCCTCTTCCCTGCGGGATACAGTGTCCAGCCGGCGCCGGCACCGAAGTTCCGGGCTGCTTCGCGCCTGAGCCCGGGCGCAATATCAATTTTGCGCGACGAGGCGAGAAGATAGGAATATTCGGCAAGCGGATGAGGCGAGCGGTATCCCTTGCCCGCAGAGGCATGGATAGTGACGGCTTCCGACGGATTGTAGCGCACATGCATGCGCGGTGTCACCATCGCCCCGTATACATCGCTATAATCATAGCGCACTCCGCCCATCGCCACAACCTTGTCGTCAAGATTGAGAGTATACTGCGCGTATGCGCCACCGACAGCCTCTCGGCTCATACTCCTCGAAAGTGGCATTCCGCCGTCGGCCTGCATACGGTAGTGAAATCGGTAGTAGTCGTAGTTGAACGACAGTCCGGCACTTAGGGCATGGACTCCGCGCCATTTGCGCTCGAACATCAGCGATGCATAAGCCTCGCGCTGATCCACATTGCATATGCGGAGGCCATAGGCTGCGTCCTGGTCGTGCCTCGAGCCCGAAAGTATAAGCGCCACATTGCCGTCGTTGTCGCGGTCAAACATATAGGCGTTTTTCGCGAATGCCTCCCAACGGCGTGTATCGATACGGATTTCATACAGTGGCATATCCATCATGCTCGGATGGGCATGATGCGTGTCCTGTCCGCTTATGCGGCGCTCGTCGAGTATTTTTGCCGCCGCCTGAAACACATAGTTACGGCCGAGATAAGCCACACGCGGCATCGCCGACAACTGACGCACACGCGGCATGTCGATAAAGCCGTCGTCGTTGCTGTCATGTCCCGAAAATCCGTTTTCGAAATGTGTGAGGAGCCCGCCACTCCAGTTGCGTCCGAGATGGAGATTTCCGTCGGCGTTCAGTTCAAGTTTGTTCATCATGTCGTAGTAACCATTTACCGACAGCGACGGATCGAGTTGTGGCTTTTTCATCTCCACGTTGATTTGTCCGGTTATCGACTCATAGCCGTTCTTTACCGAAGATGCACCTTTCGACACCTGTATCGACTGCATCCACGGACCCGGGATATAGCCGAGGCCGTAGGGCGACGCCGCTCCGCGGAAGTTTGGTATATTCTCGGTAAGCATCTGCACATAAGAGCCCGACAGCCCCAACAGACGTATCTGCCTGGCGCCTGTGGCGGCGTCGGTATAGTTGACGTCGACCGACGGATTGGTAGTGAAGCTCTCGCCGAGATTGCAGCATGCCGCACGCTTAAGCTCCGAAGCGGTGATAAGTTCTGAGTTAGTGACTCCCATAAGTTTCCGTGGCCCTTTCGGAGTAGTTACTACCACTTCGTCGAGTTCGCCAAAGAGCGAATCGGGTTGTTCCTCCAGAGCATACGCGCACAAAGCCGAGCAAACGGCGGCAACAGTAACTAAATGTCTCATGATGGATTATATGACCTGTGTCAGAAACAATGCGTTGGTCACGACATAACGGTTGCCACGATTGAGCGCGCACCCCCGTAGTCGCGAAATTCACACAGATAGATTCCCTGCCATGTGCCGAGGTTGAGACGCCCTCTGGTGACAGGGAGAGTCAGCGTCGAGCCCACAATTACCGATTTTGCATGAGAGGGCATATCATCGGGCCCTTCGTTGGTATGCAGGTAATAGGGAGCGTTCTCAGGCACCATACGGTCGAAAATCGAGCGCAGGTCGCTGCGCACATCCGGGTCGGCGTTCTCGTTGAGCGCCAGCGCCGCCGATGTGTGCTTTATCAGCAGATTGATTATTCCCGCCTCGGGGAGTTGAGGCAATTTGTTAAGTATTTCTCCTGTAATCAGATGTATTCCGCGCGGATAAGCACGCAGTGTAAACTCTATCTGTTGTATCATGCCGCAAATTTACCACTTTTCCATTATCTCCGAAATACCTAAAACAAGTGATTTTTAGGGAAACATGGGCAATATATCGAGCGACGTCGCTCGATATATTGCCCGTGTCTGTCCGTATATTGTCTTTTTAGCGGTTGGCGTACATCTGCTCGTAGTAGCTCTGATAGTCGCCTGAGGTAACTGAGTCGAGCCACTCCTGGTTGTCAAGATACCAGCGCACCGTGCGCTCTATCCCCTCCTCAAACTGTAGTGTCGGCTCCCAGCCGAGTTCACGCTGTAGCTTGCGCGAGTCGATGGCATAGCGCAGATCGTGGCCCGCACGGTCGGTGACATAGGTGATGAGGCTGTCGGAGTATCCTTCGGGATTGCCGAGCATACGGTCGACTGTGCGTATCAGCACCTTTACGATATCAATGTTGCGCCATTCGTTAAATCCGCCGATATTGTAGGTGTCGGCAATACGCCCCTTGTGGAATATCAGGTCAATGGCTCGGGCATGGTCCTCCACGAAGAGCCAGTCGCGCACGTTGAGGCCCTCGCCATACACCGGCAGGGGCTTGCGGTGACGGATATTGTTGATAAACAGGGGTATCAGCTTTTCCGGGAACTGATACGGACCGTAGTTGTTTGAGCAATTGGTAATAACGACAGGCATGCCGTATGTGTCGTGGTACGAGCGCACGAAATGGTCGCTCGAAGCCTTCGAGGCTGAATATGGAGAGTGGGGATTATACTTGGTGGTCTCAAGGAAAAACTCCTCGCCGTAGGCATGGTGGTTGGTCGACGACGATGCCGCGGTGGTAAACGGCGACGGAAGTCCGTCGGGATGCGTCAGTTCAAGCGCTCCGTATACTTCATCGGTCGAGATATGGTAGAACAGCTTGCCTTCATATCCCTCGGGACGTTCCTCCCAGGCTATTTTGGCAGCCTGCAGAAGCGACAGGGTACCCATCACATTGGTACGGGCGAATGTAAACGGGTCTTTTATCGACCGGTCGACATGGCTCTCGGCGGCAAGATGGATTATGCCGTCCACCCCATAATCGCGCACAAGCGAGAGCATCTTGTCGAAGTCGCATATGTCGGCCTTTACAAAAAGATAGTTCGGAGCATCCTCGATATCTTTCAGATTGGCCAGATTGCCGGCATATGTAAGTGCATCGACATTGATTATGCGATAGTCGGGATACTTGTTCACAAAAAGGCGCACCACATGGCTCCCTATGAATCCGGCGCCACCGGTGACGATTATGTTACGCTTGAAGCTGTTCATATATTTCTAAAAATGGGAATGTCCGCAAATTTAGGTCAAATCTGCGGACATTTCCTAACTATTATCGTAATTATTTTACTTAACGATACCCTTTTCAAGATATTCGGCGAGGTTGGTGCGCACGCTTTCGCCTGCACGCTCTACAGCCACCTTGGCCATGTCGGCGTCGGTCATTATCTTCACCAGTTCGGCGAACGATGTCTTCTGCGGGTTCCAGCCGAGTTTTGCGCGGGCCTTTGTGGGGTCGCCCCAGAGATTTACCACGTCGGTCGGACGGTAGAAGTCGGGCGATACCTCGATAAGCACCTTGCCGGTAGCCGCGTCGATACCCTTTTCGTTCTCTTCCTCACCTTCCCAGCGCAGTTCGATGCCGACGTTGCGGAAAGCAAGCTCGCAGAATTCGCGCACGGAGTGCTGCTCGCCGGTGGCGATAACGAAGTCCTCGGGAGTCGGATGCTGGAGAATGAGCCACATACACTCCACATAGTCCTTGGCATAGCCCCAGTCGCGCAGCGAAGAGAGGTTGCCGAGATAGAGCTTGTCCTGCTTCCCCTGGGCAATACGGGCGGCAGCAAGTGTTATCTTGCGGGTGACGAAAGTCTCGCCGCGACGCTCGCTCTCATGGTTGAAGAGAATACCCGAGCAGCAATACATGCCGTAGGCTTCGCGATACTCCTTGACAATCCAGAAGCCATACTGCTTGGCCACTGCATAAGGGCTGTAGGGATGGAAGGGGGTGTTCTCGTTCTGAGGCACTTCCTCTACTTTTCCGTAAAGCTCTGATGTGGATGCCTGATAGATGCGGCAAGTGTCCTTAAGGCCGGTCAGACGCACTGCCTCAAGCACACGAAGCACTCCGGTGGCATCGATGTCGGCTGTAAACTCAGGCGAGTCAAACGACACCTGCACGTGGCTCTGTGCTGCGAGATTGTAGATTTCATCGGGGCGTACCTTGCCTACCACCTGAAGTATCGACATAGAGTCGCCGAGGTCGGCATAGTGGAGATGGAAATTGGGATGACCCTCAAGATGGGCGATACGTTCACGGAAGTCAACCGACGAGCGGCGGATAGTGCCATGCACGTCGTAACCTTTTTCGAGCAGAAGCTCTGCCAGGAACGAGCCGTCCTGACCCGTAACCCCTGTAATGAGTGCTTTCTTCATACTATATGATATATTTATTTACACTACGGGCGTTACGTAATAGCGGACATACCACAAACGCCACTCTTTCCTTTGAGCCTACAAAGTTAGTGATTTTTCGGCATTCCGGCAAAACCATTCCACAAACCGCCAATTCCTCAGACACATTTTACGCCAATTCATCAGTTGTCATATTGCTTGTATGGAATAATGGTCGTAATCTATCTTGTCACGGGAATAAATATTAGAGCTTGTTTAATAATAAATGTTGCCGACAGGGTCGTATATCTTGTCGCTTTCTCTGTAACATTAAAAAACTTATGATGATATAATTTCGTTGTAAACGTCAATATGTCAGGATATTTTCGTAACTTTACATTATTGGCATTTGAGCCATGGCTGATATATGAACATGACTATTGAAGACATATTGACCCGTGAGGAAGGTCAGACTTTTGATTGCAAGAGCTTTGCAATCGATCCGAAAGGTCTGGCCGTCACTTTTGTGGCTATGGCTAATGCTGACGGTGGCGAACTCGCAGTAGGTATCTCTGACCGTAAACGGGAGATTGAGGGAGTATGTTCAAGCGAGAAGCATTTGAATGAGCTACTCCGTGTGCCATACGATTACTGCAATCCTACGGTCAAGGCCACGTTTGACTTAATCGACTGTACTAACAGAAATGGTGAGTCTGACAAGGTATTGCTATTTCATATTCAGCCGAGCGTTGATCTCCACGCCACCCAGAATGATGAGTGTTATCTGAGAATAGGTGATAAGTCGCGAAAACTGACTTTTTTGGAGCGTATGCAATTGATGTACGACAAAGGGGTGCAGTCTTTCGAGGATACTCCGGTATCAGATGCCACCATTGATGATTTGGATCTGACTGCTGTAAAGGATTACATGAATGTCCTCGGTTATGGTAAGTCTGCCATGGAGTTCTTGACCGAGAACTACGATTATGTAAAGGATTCCGATTCAGGCCAACGGATAAGTGCGGCTGCTATTCTTTTGTTCGGAAAGAACCCTCAACGATTCTTTCCGCGTGCAAGAATCCGCTTCATAAAATATCGAGGTACAGAGGAGAAAGTCGGAGCTGAGATGAATGTTGTAAAAGACATTATTTTTGAAGGCACCATTCTTAATCAGATAAACAAGATGGTTGAACTGCTTGAATTGCAGATTGATGAGCCAACCTATCTCGGTCAGGACGGACGGTTTGTAACCAAACGGGAATATCCTCATTTTGTACTACAAGAGCTTACGGTCAACTCCGAATGCCACCGTGATTATGCGATTCGCGGCACTGAAATACAAGTAAAGATGTTTGACGACCGTCTTGTATTTGAGAGTCCCGGCACATTGCCCGGCAATGTAAAGCCTGACAACATCCGTCACACACATTTCTCACGTAATCCTCACATCGCACAGTTTCTGAAAGCATACAAGTTTGTAAAGGAATTTGGCGAAGGTGTTGACCGCATGAGCAGAGAAATGGAAGCAGTGGATATGCTGCCGCCTACTTACCATCTCGATGCCTTTATATTAAAGGTTACTGCCCGAGCTTGTCCGCCGGTAAATAAGACATCTAAGGAGAATGATGTCCCTGTAAATGTCCCTGTAAATGTCCCTGTAAATGTCCCTGTAAATCTTTCAGAGACACAAAAAAGAGCCTTAGAAATAATAAAATCCAATCCAAATGTAACTCATAGAGAGCTTGCCTCCCTTATGACTGTCACTGAAAAAACAGCAAGGAGGACAACAAAGGCTCTTCGTGAAATGGATTTAGTAATCAGGATTGGCAGCGACAAAAACGGTCATTGGGAAGTCAAATCCTAAAAGATTCGACCTCCGTATAGTATCACTAAGAGCTTGTTTAATAATAAATGTTACCGTCAGGGAGGTTAGTTACGGATATTGGTAATAGGTACTTTTTCCGGGAGGGAGAAAGTACTGTATGGTTTGTGTGGCGTGCAGACTATCTGTCGCACATTTTTCTGTCACATTGCGGTCAGCTCTATTACCGACGAAGAGTTGTGGCGGCGTGTCAGCACCTCAAGGCCGACCTTCATCAGATAGTCGCCGCTGAATGTCTTGCCGTCGAATGCGAATCCCGATTTTGTGCCGGGCATCAGATTGATTTCTTTCACCAGATATTTCCTCTGCGGGTCAAGCCCCTGCAGTTTTACCGCTGTGAGTTTTTCCTGGAATCGCGGCGACAGATTGTAGGCAAACAGCACAGCTTTCTCTTTTGACTTGTCGACATACTCTATGGCTGCATGATTCGTTGCATACGGCGATACGAGCCTGTACTGGTCGCCATCCATCACAGCAGGCTGTAGCCTATTCCAGTTGGCTACAGCCTGGCGGCAGTAGTCCAGCTCGTCGGCGCTGAGTTCGTGAAGGCCGATGTCGAATCCAAGGCGGCACATGGCTGCGACATCCGTGCGGAATTTCACTGAGGTATTCCGGTTCCAGCTTGTGACGTGGGCCGCCATGGCCTTTGCCGGGAAAAACTGTGAGAATCCCCACTGTATGTAGATGCGTTCGATAGGATCGGTATTGTCCGAGCACCAGAATTCCGTAAAGTATTTCAATGCCTCGTAGTCACAGCGTCCGCCACCTCCGGCGCATAGCATCATCGGCAGGTCGGGGTATTTTTCTTTCACACGGCGGAGTATGTTGTACAGACCCCTCACATGGTCGATGTAGAGCTGGCCCTGACGATCTTTGGAATATGGTGAGAATATATTCGTAATAGGGCTGTTGCAGTCCCATTTGAAGTAGGCCACCTCAGGGTTCTCGGTCATGATTCTGTCTACCACACCGAACACATAGTCCTGCACTTTGGGATTGCTGAGGTCGAGCACGAGCTGATGACGGTAGTAGTAGGTGTCGCGGTTGGGCAGTTCGATAGCCCAGTCGGGATGCTTTTCATAGAGCTCGCTTTTCGGATTCACCATTTCAGGCTCTATCCATATGCCGAATTTCACCCCGGCGTCATCCGCCGATTTTACGAGCGCCGCTATCCCTCCGGGCAGCTTTTCCTTGGTCGGCTCCCAGTCGCCGAGGCCGGCGCGGTCGTTGGAGCGGGGATACTTGTTGCCAAACCATCCGTCGTCGAGCAGAAACATGTCAACCCCAAGGTCCTTGGCTTCCTTCATGAGCGAGGCCAGGCGCTCCTGGTCAAAGTTGAATGAGGTGTTCTCCCAGTTGTTGAGGAGGGTCATCCTCTGGCCTTTGCCATCTTTCAGACTATACCTGCGCGCCCAGTCGTGGAGATTGCGGCTACCCTGGCCGGTGCCGTCACAGCTGAGTGTGAATATGAATTCAGGTGTGGTGAATGTCTCGCCGGCCTTAAGCTCGTAGGTAGATGCATAGGGGTTTATGCCGGGTATCACGCGCAGATAGCCCACATTGTCGACTTCAAATGTGAAGCGGAAGTTGCCGGTCCATCCGAGAGTGCCCATTAGCACCTCGCCGCTATGCTCCTTGACAGGGCCGTCGAGGCCTATCTCGAAGAATGGCTCGACATGCATGGCTGCACGGCTGCCGAGTTTGGTGTCGATTACCTTTTTGCCTGCCTGTAGCTGCTGGCTGCTCAGCTGTCCCTCACGGGCCCAGTCGCTGCTGAATTCAGTGAGCCAGTACTCCGGTTCGTTGAAATACAGCATTGCCGACGCATATTGCCACATGGCAATCGGCTTTTTCTCGTGGTGTGAGATGTCGGTCCAGGTCTTTATTACGTTCTCTTTGGGATATGCCACATAGTTTAGCGTTACCTCTACAGGATATTTGTCATCCTTGAGATTGATGCGTGTGTGGGTGCCGCCCTCTACCGGCTCCTGCGACGAACTTACATAGTAGAGATATGTGGTCATATTGCCGTCGGCATGCGTAATGCCGAGAGCCGGCTCGAAGAAATCCTCGTTGCCCGATGTGGAATATGCCTCCCAGCCGCGGGTCGACACAGCACCGTCGGTACCTGCGTAGTGGTGCCATGACAGATTTTTATGATCTTCCTCATTAAGAAGCCTTGGGCCGAGATAAGTCTGATAGAGCCGATTGTTAGGCCCGGTCTCAAATATCAGATCGGTATTGTCGGTGGAGATGCGGATTATGTTGCGTTCCGGCTCTTGTGAGGCGACGGCAGTCGCGGTTGTCAGTGACAGAAATATGGCGATTGGCAGTTTCATAAATCGGGTATATGAGTGTATATGATATGTATTGATTATCTAACGGATTAACCGGTCGAAAAATTATATCGGCATGATTCGTGAATCAACCTGAGGCTGTGCTGTAGTGTTATATTAATGATAAGAAATCTCCGATTATGCATCAGATAATACGACATTTTACCGACGACGACCTGTATAAGTTCACCATGTGCTGCGCCGTTATCGAGAATTATCCCCGCACACAGGTGAAATACCGGTTTAGTGACCGCGACAATACGATATATCCGCCCGGATTTGCCGCGGAGCTTACGCGTCAGATTAAGATGCTCGAAGATGTCGTGATAACCGACCGCGAGATTGACTTCATGCGCCGCCGGTGCCGCTACATACCTTCGTGGTTCTACAGTTTTCTGAAAGGGTTCCGCTACGATTCGAGATGGGTCACTGTGGCGCAGGACCGGGATGGACACCTTTCGGTGGAGTTCGAGGGGAGCTGGAGCAACACCATACTCCTTGAGGTAAAGGTGCTTGCCATCATCTCTGAGCTGTACTACATGATGACCGGTGTGTCGGAGACGCTTGACTACGAAGGGTATTACCGCCGCTCGTGGGATAAAGCGGCGCGGCTCATCTCGGAGGGATGCATGTTCAGCGATTTCGGCACACGCCGACGCGCTTCGTTCAGATCGCAGGATACCGCCGTGCGCGCCATGAAGGATTGCGACTCGGGGAGTGGCGGCCCCGGCCATTTTATCGGCACAAGCAACGTGTATCTTGCCATGAAATACAATCTTACGCCGGTAGGCACCATGGCCCACGAATTCATATGCGCCATAGCTGGCATGTATGGGCCGCAGATGGCCAACTTCCTGGCGATGAAGACATGGGCGAATACCTATCGCGGGGCCTTGGGGACATTTCTTTACGATACCTACGGATGGCGCATATTCAGCCTCAACTTTTCGGAAGATTATGCCAATATGTTCAAGGGGCTGCGTGTCGACAGTGGCGATAACCGCCGTCAGCTCGACATGATAATTGAGAAATACCGCTCGCTCAACATCGACCCGCTTACCAAGCAGATTGTGTTCAGCAATGCGCTCGATGTGGATGCCGCGATAGAATTGCAGCACTATGCCGCGGGAAAGTGCCAGCCGTCGTATGGCATAGGCACACATTTTACCAACGACTTCCCCGGATTGAAGCCGATGAACATTGTCATCAAGCTGCTTGCCGTCAAGATTACCGAGTCGTGGCCGTTTTATTTCGAGACATGCAAACTTAGCGAGGACCAGGGCAAGTATTCAGGCAATCCGGCCACTGTGCGTCGTTTCATGGAAGCCCTCCACCTGTGGTAGCCGCATTTTTATAACCGGGGCCGCGGAATCGGTCGGCAAAACGCTGTCGGGTCGGCTGTCGTGACGCCTTTGCAGCTGTGGCAGGGCTTAGGCACGACGGAACTCTCGGCGCCCTATTTCTTCCGGCAATTCTGTCGCGTGCTGCTTTGGCGGCACGCATGGCCTTGGATTTCTCTCGCGAGGAGCGGGTCGACGCGGCTTTGCGCTCAAGCCTGGCAGCCTTGCGGGCATCTTTCTCTGCGGCCTCACGCTCGGCCTGAAGACGGGCGCGGAGCTGACGGCGACGTTCGCGGGCACGCTCGTTGCGTCGGCGCCGCCGGTCGATATCGGCGCGGATTATAATCCAGGCACAGGCAAATCCCTGCTGGTCAAGATAGTGGAAGTTGGGCTGCTTGCCATGCTCGATGTAGTCGCGTACCATTTGCTCGGTGTAGCTGTCATCACATCCCGATGCACTCATGGCTCTACGCCATAGCGGGTCAAATTTGTAGCGCGGAGTTTTCGCTTTCGCACTCTTGCACTTAGTGCGCACAGATGTTGTTTTCATATTTAGAAGAAGATAAAATGGATTGTTATTATACCGCAAAATTACAACATTGTATTGTAATTTGCAAATCATATGCAAGTTTTTTTGATTGCTTATGGAGCGGTGTGGAATATTATGTCGCCTGTGGAGGTGTCGCTTCCCACGGCGATATAGTCATCGCCGGCAAGCGAGGTAAGTTGCTCGGGACGGGTAATATTTTCGATGATTATCTGTCGCAGGAGCTGGCCGCGCAGGGTCTTGAGACGGTTGGAGTTGGGTGTTCGTGTGGCTCCGGCAGGCAGCATCTCGCGGAAGTCGGCCCTCCATACCCGGGCTTTCTGCGCTATCTGCTTCCAGTCGATACAGCGCGCTGCGTCGGCCGGCAGGAGATTGAGCACGTCGGTGTGGTTGGCGTCGGTCAGCTCCTGTAGCAGACGTGAGGTCACGGCCTCTTTCCAGTATGAGGCCAGAGTTGCGCCCTCGGGAGCCAGCGGATTGGTGAAGTCAAAACGGTACTGTCGGATTATATCGTCGGGCTGCAGCCATCCGTAGAGCGATGATATGATTCTTACCCGCCGGCAAGCGGCCATGCGCGCCTCTTCGCTGAGTGTTGTATACCGGAATGCATTGAACACCACTCCGGTAAATGCCTTTATTGCCATGTCGCCGTGCGATTTGTCGGGGTATTCATAAATCATCTGTTGCAGGCGCCTCACCATTGGCAGACTGATTTTTACCTTTCCGAGCAGAGTGTCGGCATTCATGTCGCGCAGCGAGTCCATTATCATGGACGCCTCTTTTTCAAATACAGGGCGGTGGCTGTTGTATTCGGCGCCGGAGACTGATGAGTCGCACGCCGCCATCTTCTTTGATTCTGCGATTAAGATCAGCATAACGGTAGTTTTCGGTAAAAGTACATAAAAAATCGTATCTTCGCGAATAAAATCCCCACGATATAGCCCAATGACACATATTGTGGGACTTGGATACACTCCGTAAAGAGAAAGACATGATGATTTCAGAAAAACATATTGAGACTGAACGCCTTATATTGCGACCATGGCATGAAGACGATGCTCCGGCCCTTTATAAATATGCTTCAGACCCGGATGTCGGAACCTCTGCCGGATGGCCGCCGCATACATCGGTCGAGTTCAGTCGTGAAGTGATAAAGACCGTGTTTTCCGCTCCCGCCACTTTTGCCGTAGTACTGAAAGATACGGGAGAACCTGTGGGCTGCTGTGGTCTTGTGCCGGACGAGGCATTGCATAGCGAATACATAAAACATCCAGATGCGGAAATAGGCTACTGGATCGGTAAGCCATACTGGGGCCAGGGACTGATACCCGAGGCTGTGAAGGCCATTATGTCATATGCCCGCGGAGTGCTTGGCAAGAAAAACCTGTGGATTGCCTTTTATGAAGCCAACCGCAAGTCGCGTCGTGTGGCCGAAAAGTGTGGCTTCGCTTATCACCATGCCGAGCAGTCGGGCCCTGACAGAGAGTTTTTTTATATTGACACTGACATGTAGTAGTGACATGATTATCAGCATAGTCAATGAGTGCGATAAGGAGGGGTACATGCCGTTGCTCCTTGTAGGCGACGAGTCGGAGCCGATGATACGCCGTTATATTGACCGGTCGGAGCTTTATGCCGGATTTATTGACAATCGTGTAGTCGCCGTATGTGCTGTCACATGTGAAGGAGACGGCCGGTATGAAGTGAAAAATCTGGCAGTAGAGGCCGCCTTCCGTCGTAAGGGCATAGGCAGGGCGATGCTTGAATATGTTGAAACCCTTCATCCCGGCTCGGTTATATTAATCGGCACAGGGGAAAATCCTGCCACGCTCGGATTTTACATGAAGTCGGGATATGAGTATTCTCATACTGTCGCTGATTTTTTTGTAGATAATTACCCGTATCCGATAATTGAGAATGGAGTGGTGCTTCGTGATATGATTTATCTGTCGAAGCACACTTAGAGCTTGTTTAATAATAAATGTTGCCGGCAGGGTCGTATAGCTTGATTCGATTTTCGACATGTGCCGAAGGAGTGTACTTTATGTACATGACTGAGGAACAGGGCGAAAAGCGACCAAGATATACGAGACAAAAGGTAGCTTTATAACCATTCAATCTCTTGCCTGCTT
>ERZ777011.1599-NODE-1599-length-22755-cov-14.516652_pt1 | contig 22755 bp, 25 predicted proteins | sample MGYA00374964_ERZ777011 | MGnify/ENA primary metagenome ERZ777011 (study PRJEB29310, sample SAMD00008975) | mouse gut metagenome | study: EMG produced TPA metagenomics assembly of the Metagenome analysis of fecal microbiota from mouse which was promoted... | reverse complement strand
AATGGTTTCGGGCGTAAACTTTTAATCAATATGGGAAAACATATCAGCGACAGCCTGTATACACCATGCTGTCATATAATGAGTTCAGATGAAGATCAACCGATTGTAATGGACATATATGTAGGTTTCAATATATCCGATCAAATTGTGGTATGTGTAGATTTATATGATTATGATGAACCTGAATATAACTGTTCCACAGCCGCAGTCGTAAATCTTGATGACTCACATAAAATGGCTCGTCATCACCGCGTAAAGCACTCCCGCCTTCCGATATTTATAGCGGAATGTATGGAGGAATGGGATGAAGTTATAAACCCAAATTTCAATCAGGTCAGAGACTGTTTCAAAGAAATCACAGAGTGTTTACTTGACGAAGGGTGCCGCTTCAAGATTATACGCACTTATGGCAAAGGTGGTCACATGTGCTGCTGAAATATGTGTAGCAAAGTGTTCTTCTCCAGATGAACGCATTTCATTCAATCATTCAGATTATACAAATTCAAGAGCCACAATTGGGAAAACGTGAACGTGGAAATTGCTATTTTCGTCAAACCAACTGCACTCCGCCTTTGATTTATCTGAAGACCCATCTTCCGAATACGGGTATTTTGTAATTGTCATGTCGGGCCCTCCTGATTTAAGATAAACTTGAACCCCGACTGCGAATTTTTTATCCATAGATCATTTAGCAACCTCCTCTTTGAAAGAATTGGCTGGTTTGAATGCCGGGATGTTGTGAGCCGGAATAACAAGTGTGGTATTCTTGCTGATGTTGCGGGCAGTCTTCTCCGCACGTGTCTTGACGATGAAGGAACCAAAGCCTCGGAGATATACATTTTCGCCATGAGCAAGGCTGTCCTTCACAACGGCCATAAACTGTTCGATTATGATAGCGACAGCAGCCTTGTCGATGCCGGTTATCTTTGCGATCTCACTCGCTATTTCTGCTTTAGTCATTTTTGTATTGCTTTGAATTTGATGAGTTTATAAATGCAAAATTACGAAAAATCGCTGAATTTCGGAACGATTAGGATGCACATCGCCGCCTTTGGGCGGCCGAAATTTTTGAAAAAATGAAGGTGACGGAGGTTTTATGCTCCGCCACCTTCATCGCTGATATGGCATTGGCTATGCTCTCTTGCGGTCTGCTATCATTTTCTTGTTGGCGTTGATGATACCTGCTATCTGCTCGGTGTATTCGCATATTCCGTTGGCGAATGCCCGGCATTGGATTATGTGGTAGTCGTCAAGCGAGATTTCTATGGTGGCTATCTGCTTGTTGCCGATGTAGGCGGTAAGGGTCAACGTACTTTCTTTGAGAAAATATTTGGCTGTACCACAACAAATAGATTGACTTTCACCAATTTTATAGTAATCGTCGATGGTGTCGATTGAGTGGATTTCAATCTCTCCGTCTGTCATAGCCATTCCGAAATAGCGGGATTTGAGTTCCTCAAACTTTGCTTTGTCCTCAATGGCTTGCTGACGCTCTTTTTCTCTCTGCTCCTTGATGCGCTGGCGGTTTACCTTTGCCACATATATGTCGTGGGCGGTTTTGAGGTCTTGGGGTGCTATCAGCGAGGGAGAATTGATGTCTCTGCCCATACGTTCCAACATCTTGATGTAGTCAAACCACATTCCCACATCCTTGAATTTATATCCGTTGCGCTTGGCTATCTTTATGGTGTTCCAATAGGTGTCAATGTCAGCCTTGTTGGTGGGTCTCAGACAAAGGTATCGGAGCAACTCTATCTCGCTTGATTTCATCAGCGTCTCAGCCTTTGGATTGGTCAGCAACTCTTGGAAGAGTGTCACGGGGTGGATATGGTGGCAACTTCCCTTGAACCCGTTGCGCTTGATTGTGTCAGTGACCTTGATGCGGGGATATACCCATTCATCTGATATGCGTTGGAAGGCTTCGTTGTCACGCCTTATCTCCAAAGGAGAGCCAAAGGCGAAACTGTCTATATAAGGACCTAATGTCCTCTGCAACCCTATTACGGTGGTATTTCCTTTGCTGTCAATCCAGTAACTGCCTATTTCAAGATAGGCGGGTTTTGCCTTCATTCCCTTGCGCATTTCAACCATCATCAGGAACATTCTGACCACCTGATAACCCTCTATCGTGGTGATTACGTTGAAATAAGACTTGTCACGGATTACCCGCTCTTTGGTGTCCTTGATTTCTATCTGTGTGCCACATTCGGGGCATAGACACATTCCTTTGCGTGTCTCCAACCACTCGTGACCGCATTTCATACAGGTACACATTCCGGATTTTAGTCGGTAGCCATAGTGATTGATTGTAGAGTTGAGTGCCCAATTCATTTGGGGAGTGGTGAGCGGGCGAAGTCGCCCGTTCAGTTCCACTATATGTTTCTCTCTTAAAGTTCTTGGTCTCATAGTCTTGGGATATTTAGAGTTCATCAAAAAGGTTGGGGATTGAGTCAATCTCTGCTCCAGCTTTGGGAGCGGTGGCGGTCGGCTTGGGTTGAGCCTTCGGCTGAGATTGTCTGCGGAGTTCTCGGAGTTGTTCCTGCTTGAACTGCTCCATAGCCTGCTCTTTGACTTCCGTCTTATCCTCATCGGAGAGTTCCGGCTTTGATACCACGATGTTGCAGTTGATGGGAGTTCCGCCGTCCTCGATGTTGTCCTCGTCAAAGTAATCCACAAGGATATTTTCTACGGTCATATCATCTACCACGCACAGACCGCTCTTTTGAATAGTCCTGCAAAGATGATTTATTGCACCTTCCATGCTCTTGTTCGGGTTCGCCATTTTGATAGCGAATGTGGGTTCTGCGATGCAACGCTCTTGGAGCATCTGCTGCATAGCTGCGATTGCAGCGTTGTTGGATTTTAGAGTAGCCATATCAGTATTGTATTAAAGTGTAAGTAACCAGAAGATTATTGCTATTGCGGAGATAATGGAGATAATCCAGCCTATACCTCGGCATATCGGTTTCAGTATCACCATAAGCACCAGTCCGACCACCGCTCCGATGATGATTGCCACCACCCTTGCTGTCCGTCTTAATGCGGTATGAGCAGGTGAAGGTGTGAAGCTCGATTTTTTATTATGTCGGTTATTCAGTGTCATAAGGCGATATTTTTTTTAACCTCAATGCGTCTATTTCGCAGTATGAAGTATGTTCGCTCGATAACACCACGGCGTGACGGGAGCAAAGTGCTGTTCGCCGACGGCTGAAAAATACAAGCCGAATGGTCTGGAGATTTTTCAGCCGTCAGCAATAGAATAGCACGTCCCGGCACGTTATCTATTCCGAGCGAATATACTTTCCGTACTGTGATATATGCGACAGTCGCGGGGAAACATAGAGCCGCAAGTGCCTTGAAGGAGACACTGAATGACCGACATACTGAAATGCAGAACTCTACCAAACTGTTGTGCAATCGTTGAAAATACTGATATGGAGCCGGCGTCAAGAACACGGAGTGAAGGAAAAGACGGGCAGGTATAGCGACACTTGTGGCGCAACCTGTACAGGCGATCCGTCACTCGGTGTTTAGCCCGTTCTTACCCGTGGCAATGCGGTCTGCGGTAGTGCAGGACTCGCTCCAAACGCCGCCGATGGCATTGTCCCGAAAAATCCGTATGAAAAATCTTTAGCCTTGATTTCTTGAATTTTCTTGAAAACCTCAAAAATTTTGCCTAAATTTGTAGCCATACTACGAAAACAACTCAAATATCAAAGAAAATACGAAATGATACGCGAATTTTGGACTGAAAACTACTTATCCATAAAAGACCGTCAATCCATGAACTTTGAGATTGGCGCCGACAGCGATGAATGGATGAGTGCCGATATATCGGATGGCACAAGGATAAGTAAAATAGGGATTGTATTTGGCGCAAACGCCTCAGGTAAATCCAACATGCTCAAAGCAATTCATAATGTGTTTGAGTTGATGTTTACCGCCCGTACCAATCGAAATGAACCCATACATTCCCAAATGCCGTTTGCCCTGACACCGAATAATCCGACTAAAATGTATGTTTCATTTTATGCGGATGGTATTCGTTACGACTATTCCATTGTCTATGTCAGCAGCCATATAATCAAGGAGGAGCTTATGTATTATCCCAACAAAAGTAAATCCCTGTTTTATGAAAGGGAGTTTGTTGGAGGCGACAGCCAATGCCGGATAAAATTTGGCAACAGTACGGGGATTAAAACAAAGACGCTTAATGCTTTCCGTGAGAATACATTGAATAATCATTCAGTGCTTTCGTCATATTCAAAGATTGCCCTGCCCGAAGATGCCGAAAAGATTGCCAATCTCTACAATTGGATAAAAACACATGTACATGGAGTCAAAGACGATGCTCCGGGTCTTACAGAGTTATTAAAAGAGGTGGCTGTAGATTCGCGTAAAAAACATTTCTTCCTTGAAATGCTGAAAAAGGCGGATTTCAATATCTCCGATTTCAATGTATCTTTTGATGGCACCTCTGACATAGTTGAATTTGTCAACACTTCTGCCGGAAGCAGTTTTATCCTGCCCATATCCATGCAATCCGCCGGTACAATCAAATATCTGAACGATCTGGCCTATTTATATGACGCAATAACAGGTGACCATATCTATATGCTTGATGAGCTTGGAGAAGATTTGCATTACGACCTTCTGCTATATTATATTCAGGTATTTCTTGCCAATTCCAATAAGTCTCAACTATTCTTTACCTCGCAGGAAATGACTCTGCTTTCCGAAGAGCAGTTCAATGAGAACCGGGAGACCGTCTGGTTTGTGGAAAAATCAGCCGAGACCGCAGCTTCAGAGTATACAAGGGCAGACAAACTCGGACTACACAAGAATCATTCCTTGTATAATTCATACCGGATAGGTCGTTTTGGAGCAAAACCTTCGCTTGGATCACCTTTTATTCTCAATAATCCGGAATAATATATGCCTAAACTACGAAAGAATACCACCGTCATTATTGGTGAAGGACCGACCGAGTTTTACTATCTCAATTCGTTAAAGGATGAGTTCAGAGAACTCCAGAACATAAAGCCGGATACACCCAAAAATACAAGTATGAGGGAACTGGAAAGGTCTATTGAAACAGCCATATCAATGGGCTATGACCGGATTTTCTGCCTTATAGACATGGATACAAAAAATAAGGACAGGACAAGCCGTGAAGAATATGCCAGACTGAAAAGTAAATATCACGGCAAAAAGGTATCAAATGTTAAGAAAGGCATAAATTATGAGATACGTTTCTTTGAGACAGATCGTTGCACAGAGCTTTTCTTCCTCTATTATTTCAGATATACCGGCCAAAACTTCATTGATTCCAAAGCAATCGAGGATGAATTAAGTCGTTCATGCGGATATGAGAAGACACGCCGATTCTTTGCCACACATCCCTTACATCAATTTTTTATTAAATCAGGAGGCGATTTTAGGCAAGCGATAAACAATGCTGTAAAGTCAGAGGAGTCTATTGCTCGTGGCGACCGCAATTATACATATTCCGAATTGGGCACTATGTTCAGGGAACTCGGCATCATTTGATAGAATACCCTATTATAAATCCGACTACATGAAACTTATCGAGCTATAAATGACTCCTATGAGAATGGCCAATTTCGTTATGGACTATTGGCAGACCTATCGTCAGATTCCGGTTGACGGAGAGTTGAAACAACTGCGTAAGAAAGCACTTGACGTTCTTCCCCACGACCTCAGAATCTATCTCAAAGACGATAAAGAAGTCGCGCAATTCCTCAATGGATGCGTTGTCACAACGATAAATCGTCAGTTAAAAGCCGAGAAATGTGTTAAAACCGACGCAGAACAATCGATGATTTTTAACACTCAAAATTCGTGTACGTCGGTAAAAATCACTACCTTTGCACTATCGGATGAAAAATGCCGCAGAACAATGAAATTCTGACGTGTGTCTAATATGTACGCCGTAAGAAAAGTAATGCCAACCGACTGATTATCATTGCAAAGCATAAAACCCCAAAGCCCCACCGGGGTCACAAAAAAAAGGCTTGTAAATCAATTCGTTGGTTTGCAAGTCTTTTTTTTTGTGATTAAAGCACTCGGATGCCCTATGCAGCCTATTGTAGTAGGCAGTGTAAAAAGCTGTTTATGCCGAAATTGTAGGGACGCACGGCTCGTGCGTCCGCAGATTAATAATTGATTATCAATCAATTGCCAATATGGTTTCCCGGACGCACGGGCCCTACGTCCCTACCGTTGGTATTTTGACACGCGCTCTTTTTCACCACGAATTTCACAGATTTTACAAATTACACAAATTTGCTTGTTCTTCGTGATGTTTTTTCGGATTTTCGGGCGAAATCAGACGCGATATTGGCTTAGCGCTTTTTTGTAAATGTCGCTCAGCTGCTGTGCGAGAGATGCCGGTTCAAGAATTTTTATGCCCGCTCCAAATCCAAGTAATTGCGACACCAATTCCCAATTTACTACAACTTCAAGTTCAAATGTCATTGAATTGTCGGCTTCATTTATATTGACGATACGCTGTGAGGAGTGAATCGGCTTGGTGAGAATATAATTTGCCTGTGAATTATCGGCACGAAGCAATATTTTTTCCCTTTTCAGCCGTGAATGTTTTGTAACGCCAACCACATCGTTGAAATAATCTTCACCGAAGTCGGGATTCTCCTTATATGTAATGTCGGGGCGGATATGGAAATCGACGATGCGGTCGAGGGCAAGATTGAACAGCTTCATGTCTCCGGCGCGTGATCCGAAAATAAACCAGCGGTTGCGGTATTCTTTCAGTAGATAAGGAAAGATAATATAAGGAACAGGCTTGCGTGAATTGAAAGAGCGGTAGTTGATGCACACAGTCTTACGGTTGGCTATTACATCGTAAAGCGGGTTGAGATGTTCCAGCCCTTTCAGATTTGGATTGCGTTCGAAGTCGACTATCGGGCGGCGGCTGGCCACGGATGCCACCTTGTCTTGAAGGCGGCTCACCACATCTGCCATGTCGTGAAAACGGTCGAATTCGTCAAACTGGCGCAGAAGGTCGATTGTGCGGTTGAGCACGTCGATGTCGTGTTGCGACAAAGGGCGGTTGCTGATTGTGTATTCCGGGTCGGAGTAACGATAGTATTTTTTATCATACACCTCAATCGGAGCCTCATAGCCCAGACGGTCGGAGCGCATCATCTGAATGTCGAGTTGCACGGTGCGGGTGCTTACCAAATCCTGCTTGCCTTCGTATTCATACAGTGCGTCGCTGCAAGCGTCGACAAGGTCTTGCAGAGTCCATCTTCTTCCGGTATTGCGCAGGCATCGGTCGATGGTCCGGTATCTTAACAGGGCATTTTTGTTGCGTGGCATATTTATTTTTTTACAAAAATATAATTTTTTTCTCATCTGCGCAAAATCATTGCGCAGTAGTCCCCGAACTTTGTGCCGTAAATAAAAAGATACACTAAATTCTGCGACAATGAAAAAAGACATGATTTTCTTCTCTGCCGACGGCAATGGGCTGACTTCAACCTCGGCCAACCATATAGCCAATCTGGCTAAGGAAAAGATACGTGAAATCGAAACCGCCCTTGCCCGACTTACACTGTATTCGACATCTGTGGCATTGATAGGCAATGACACTGTGAATATCATCAACGAAGGCGACACAATCGCGACACTTGATATGGTCAAGTCCCAACTCCATACGATAGCCAAAGCTCATTCGCTGATTGCGTGGCTCCGCGAAGCCATAAAGGCTAAGGAGCGTCTATTGACAGAAGTTGAAGATCTTTCGTCCGACGACTATTTAAAGCTCCGGGGGATTGAAAAACCTAAAATGCCGGAGAAAGAAACAGCATTGACAGAAGACGAGTATTATGCGTCGCTATCGATTGATGAGCGCAACCGCTATTACTCGCTTGAAGCTCTTGCCTCGGTCCTTGGTAAGGCCGTCCATCCGGGCGGAGCCATAGCCGACGCCCGAGAGCTGTTGAACGAGAGAATCAAAAAACCAAAGACGGTGGAGGGCAAAGGACGCGATGCCCTTATATATGCCTATGCTCCCACCGTGGAAGTGTCGCAAGTCGACGATGTATTTTTCGCCTTGCAAAAAGAATTCAGAGAAATACAAGCTTCTCTCAATGCGATGAAGTTCGATTGCCGGAGGGCTGTCAAAGAATCGGAAATTGAGGTTCAGACTGCATATGCCGATGCATATGCCGAATATCAGGCAGAACAAACTCGTATTCAAAACGAACTGTCGGCCTACAAAAAGAAGCGTGTCAGCGAAATCGGCAACTTCAAGATTGTGATTCCCTCATCCCTTGCAGGCATATATGAAGAAGTGGCCAATCTCGGCAAAAAATAAAGGAGGCGGCAGGAGCCGGAGAATCCGTTTGTGATGTATGGCTCCGAATGTCGGAGGAGGACACTGTTCATTATCAGGATCTCGTCGTTTTTTCGGAAACGACATAATGCTAATTAGGATAGCAACTGTTTGCTAAACAGTATTTATCAAATTGTCCGGACTGCAACTGCATGGCTCGTCATCAAGCCGGCCATGAAGCCTGTGAAGACTTGACTGTCGGAGGCTGTTCTTGCTCTTGATGCAGGTTCGGGTTCTCGTTTTAGCTCCCGGTCTCGATTTTGTTGGTGCCATCCAACGACAGCTTCTTCCCGGCGGCGGGGAAGATAAATGTTTTTCCGCCGCTATTTTTATTAAAAAAATATGATATGAAGACAATAGAAGGATATGATGTGAAGATTTTCACCGACAATGTGGAAGAAAGCGCAATTGAGCAGATTCGCCGGCTTCTGTCAATCGACGTATTCGCCGACAAGAAAATCCGCATAATGCCGGATGTGCATGCCGGCGCCGGGTGCGTGATTGGTTTCACGGGCGACCTTGGCGACAAGGTGATTCCAAATATTGTCGGTGTCGACATTGGCTGCGGTATGCGGGTGTTGAATCTCGGCAAAATTGGCGAGATTGACTTTCACGCTTTTCATGAGCATATCCGGGCCAACGTCCCCTCCGGCATGATTGTGCGCGAAGATAAGTTCGGATTCAAGCCGCTTGCCAATGAAGAAATGGATATTTACCGTGAGGCAAAGAATCTGGTGACAGAGCTTCGTTGCTATCGCGACCTCAAATTAACAAACCGAATCAACAAGGCAATCGGTTCGCTTGGCGGAGGCAACCACTTCATCGAGCTTGATACCGACAACGAGGGTAACGTATATCTTGTTATCCACACAGGCTCGCGCAATCTTGGCAAACAGGTGGCCGACATCTATCAAAACCGTGCCATCAAGCACATGACAGAAGGCGCGGATGATTTGGAAGCGGCCATCAGACGTACTATCGAGGAATATAAGGCCGCCGGACGTCGCTCCGAATTGCAGGGCGTAATCAAAGAGATGCGCAAGTCGCATCGTGAGGCCGAACCGACAGTAGCCCGCGACCTTTGTTATTTGGAGGGAGAGGCGCGTGACGACTATCTCCACGATATGCGTATCTGCCAGCGTTGGGCAGTGCTCAACCGCAAACTTATCTCTTTGCTGTTGTTGAAATTCTTCCCGGAAGTCGACGTCATTGAGGAGTTTGAAAGCGTCCACAACTATATAAGCGACGACAATATGATCCGCAAAGGCTCAATATCGGCCCGAGAGGGAGAGCGATGCATTATTCCGCTGAACATGCGCGACGGTTCGCTAATTTGCGTCGGAAAGGGTAATCCCGATTGGAATAATTCCGCGCCCCATGGAGCCGGACGTATTCTTAGCCGCACGCAGGCCTATGCCAAAATTACGATGGCAGATTTCGAAGCGTCGATGCAAGGAATATATTCGGAAAGTGTAAACAGCTTCACTCTCGACGAATCCCCCATGGCCTATAAACCCGCTTCTGAAATCATCGCCAACATCGGTCCCGCCGTAACAATAAGCGCGATAATCCGTCCAATTTTCAACTTCAAAGCATCTAAATAAAAAAGAGACGGGTGCCAAAAAAGGCTGTTTTTGCCAAGATTGTAGGGACGCACGGCTCGTGCGTCCGCCGGTCTGCGCCGTGCCGGAACCATCAAAAACCATGAACGAACCATCGAGGGAGAGTCGGTTATTTTGGGGCGGACGCACGAGCCGTGCGTCCCTACGCTGTGGGTAAAGCCATGCGGAGTGATGGTTCAAGATAGAATCGAGCTTAGCGAGATAAAGGATGGTTCATTTTGGTTCTTTCATAGTTCGTGATGGTTCGAGCCAAGCGCAGCGTCAGGGAAAATGCACACCCCGAGCGTCCGCCGGGCTGCGCCGAGCCGGAACCATCAGGAACCATGAACGAACCATCGGGGGATTATCCGTTCAAATAAGCCATCGCTACGCGATTCCATGCACCGCATTTTCGGCTTGTGCTCATTTCAGGCATTATTTCAATTTATCGTATTCTTCGTCGGTGACGGGCTCGAGCCATTCATTGGATGTTTCCTCGCCGGGAACGCTGAACGCAAGGTGCGAGAACCAGCTGTCGGCGGCCGCTCCATGCCAGTGTTTTACGTTGGCCGGAATATGAATTACAGTGCCGGGCAGAATCTCGACGGCCGGTTTCCCTTCTTCCTGATACCAGCCGCGTCCGGCCACGCCGACGAGCAGCTGCCCTCCTCCTTTTGTGGCATGGTGGATATGCCAGTTGTTGCGGCAGCGGGGTTCAAATGTCACATTCGAGAAATTGACTTGATCCGTGGATAACGGAGCGAGATAGCTGTTGCCGATAAAATATTTGTCGTAGGCCGTGTTGGGTTCTCCGATAGGGAATATCGACTCCTGCTCAAATTTTTCTTTCGCGTCGGTGGCGTCTGTCGAGTCTTTCCATATTTCCACGGCTTGACGGAACGCGCCCCATGCCTTGGGCCATCCGGCATAGAATGCCACCTGGGTAAGCACCTCGCAGATTTCGGTTTTGGTGATGCCGTTTTTCTTTGCCTCTTGAAGATGGAAGCCGAGCGATTGGTCGATAATGCCGCTGCTTACAAGAGCGGTGACGGTCACAATGCTGCGGTCGCGTTTCGACAGTTTGTTTGTCCGGCTCCATACTTCGCCGAAAAGGATATCGTCGTTAAGTTCCGCAAACTTGGGAGCGAACTCGCCAAGTTGGGCGCGTCCGGCTGTTTGGTTGGGATTTACCTCTGTTGCAGTCAATTTTGTGGGGTTCTGAGCATTTGCCATAATAGAGCAACCAATTATAATTGTTGACAAAAATATTTTTTTCATTTTGCGTCAGGATTTAATGGTCCGTAAAAGAATGAAGCTGTGGCTCCTCCGTCGATCAGGAAGTCGGCGCCGGTGATGAACGCTTCTTGGTGGCGCATCAGCAGTTCGGCCACGTTCGCCACCTCGTCGGCGGTGCCGGGACGTCCGGCAGGGCATTTGGCGAACATGTTTTTATAGAAGTCGCCACGGGGGCCGTTGAACTCGTCGATAGCAAGCGGAGTGACAATTATGCCGGGAGAGATGGAGTTGATGCGTGCCCCGCGCTTGCCCCATTTCACTGCCTCAGCCATCACACGCTTAACATTGCAGCGTTTCGCCATCTGGTAGGCATGGAGTGTATCCTTTATATTCTCCGGCTGGAGCATATCGAGTGAAAGCAGTTCCTCAGTCGGAGTCAGGGCGAGCAGACTGTCTTGTTCCGGTGTCAGGGCGGGCATACGGTGTCCGCTCTGGCTGGAGATGGTCACACCTGTTCCTCCCGTTTTTATTACCTTGCCGACTTCTTCAAGAAGCACCGCTGTACCGTAGAGGTCAACATGAAGTATCGTTTCTATCGGTGCCTGACTGGGCGATACTCCGGCAGCATTGACGAGCATTGAAATCTCGCCATAGCTCTGAGCCTCTGCGATTAGCGCAAGGATTGACTCGCGGCTCGACAAGTCCATCTCAAACGGCACGGCATCAAATCCGGCATTGTTCATCGTGGAGCATATCGCCTTGGCATTTTCAATACTGCGGTCGCCGACCACTATCTTCATGCCGTGGCCCATGCGCCGGGCTATCGCCATGCCAATCTGACCGGCTCCGGCCAATATCATTACATCTTTATTCATCTTACGTCGAAATTTGGATAGTACAAAATTAGCCTCTGATTGTCAAAATAATGAACCATAAATACGGAATTGATAACCAACATTACGGAATTGTTATAATTTATTTCCAAAGAACTCGGTCAGTTTTCCCACTACCTGCCGCACATATTCAGGCACAAAATACGTTTTTATATGTGTGGCTCCCGGCACGAGAAACATTTCCTTGTCGTGTGTGCCTGTCGCCATACTGAAACAGTGCTCGGTCATGTAGAACGTGTCGGCGACGCTGCCTGCAATCATCAGCAGAGGCTGATTGATAAGGTGCATGCCCTCGGAAGGGTCGAAGCCCATCAGGTCTACAAGGCTGCTTTTGGGATATTTGAAAGTGGAGTTGGGATGTGCATAGTTGACGATATAATAGTCATAGCCGTCGCGGTAGAGGTCGAAGGGCAGTTTGGCTGCCTGTTCGGGAGTCATGCCGCTCATGTCGCCGATATATTCGGGAGAGCCTGTCACGGCCTCGCGCTGACGGGCGGCGCAGGCATCGGCAAGACGTTCCTGAACGGTGTTTATCTGGGTGTCGAGAAATCCGTTGCGGCGCACCAGTCCGGAGTTGAACATGCTGAGTGTAGCCACTGCCTTGAACCGCTTGTCGGTCTGCGCGGCGGCGAGAGTGTAGCCGCCACCTCCGCATATTCCTAATATGCCCATGCGGTCGGCATCAACGCCGGGATATTGCGCGAGAATGTCAGCGGCACGGTGGATGTCCTCGATGCGGTTCGACGGGATGTCCTTCTGCCGGGGCATGCCCTCGCTCGCCCCCTGATATGCGGCATCGAAAGCGAGGCAGATATATCCTTTTTCCGCCATGAGCTGGCTGTAATAGCCCGATACCTGTTCCTTCACGCCTCCGTTGGGGTGCGCCACCACTATTGCAGGGTATTTTTTCGCGGGGTCATAACCGGCGGGGGTATATACGTTGGCCGCGATTTTCAGCCCGTTGAGGTCGTATTGTATGGAGTGGATATTGACTTGCCCGTCCACATTTTCGGCAATGGGATTGTCATATACAAGTCCCCACGGATTGTTATTGTGGCTTTTTATATCAGATATTGCCATTTCTGTAAAAGGTGCGTTTTGAGCGGACACACCGGCCGCAGCTATTGAACATAGTGCCATTATCAGTAATTTTTTCATTGTTGCAATTAATTGAAGATTGTTTCGACTGTTGTTACCGCCGTCTGTCCCTCATCGAGGCCGACCTCCAAGGATATGAGTGAGGCGAAATCGCTTAGTTGTTGCTGCGTGTAACCGAGATTGCGGCATATTCCGAGATGCGAACGCAGCTGCCCTTCGAGGTTCATTCCGGCAAGGGCTCCGACTGTCGCAAGCTCACGGTAACGGTGGCTGAGGTTGTCACGGGCAAATATGTCGCCGAAAAGGTGCGAGCGCAGGTATTCGTCTATCACGGGACAGAACTCATATACCTTGCCGGTGACGGGACGACCGACAAGTGCTGTCCGAGTTTCCTCTCCGAGTGCCGACATATCCGTTCCGGCAGGGACAGGTCTTGCCTCACGGCCGATTTCATCATGCTTACCGGTGGCGGCGCGCTGTTCAGTCTTTGCCATAAAGCGGTTGAGCGCATTGAGCGAGCGGGGGAAGCCGCAGTAGGCGTACATCTGCACGAGGATTTCCTTAATCTCATTCACGCTCAGACCGGCATCAAGACCGGCGTCAAATGCTCCGTCAAGTTTTTCCATGTCGCCACGGGCTGTGAAGGCAGCTATCAACGCTACGGATTTCTCCTTGCTGTCAAGAGCCTGCGCCGACGCCATTGACGATGCCGTCATACAGATAAGAGCTATTAAAATTGATATTGTTTTTTTCATCGATGTTTTCTTTATTGTACCACTATTTTACGGGTGGCTACCCCTGATGTTGCATCACATAAGCCCCATGCGTCGCAGCCAGCCCTCTATTTGATTCGGGCGGTTGGGAACGTCGATTCCTTCATCATCGTCCTGCGGTTCGCGGATATTGTCGGGGTCAATATCTTCGGGCAGGGTGGCGGGAACATGGATTGAGTTGGGTGTGCATTTGAAAAGTTTCTGCATGCCCTCATTGAGATATGTGGTGGCACCGTAAGTCATGAACGGAACAATTACCTTGTCGCTCAGGTCGTATGCGTCGAGGAAGGTACAAACCACCATTGCAGGCTGGTGCCACCATAGCGGCGAGCCCACGAAAATGGTGTCATATCGGGCAATCATTTCCTCGGAAGGAAGATTTGCCACTGCCGGGCGCAGGTCATTGTATGCCTCATTTTGGATAAGTTGGCTGTCGTCGTATGGGTTGGCGGCATACGGACGCGAGGGTTCGATGCTGTAAATGTCTGCGCCTGTAAGTTCGGCTATCTTTTCGGCGACAGCTTTCGTATTTCCTGTGGCAGAGAAATAGGCTACCAAAGTTTTTGTGCTGCCCGAGGGCTCGAGTGGAGCGTATTCAGCTTCATGAGAGGGTTCGTCGGAGCTGCACGATGCCATAAGCGGCATTGTCATCAATAGCGATGACAATAATAATATTATCCGTGTCATATCTTGTTAAGTTTAATTTTCACACTGCAAAATTAACTGTCGCCGGGCATTCCGGCTGAACACAAATTACTGATTGAATATCCAATATTACGGATTATAACATCCACATATATAAGCGATAACACATATTACGGATTGATAAACCAATATTACTGATTCGGCAGATTGAACTTGGTTTGAACCGTATTTATGAGTAAATTTGCAGTCGGAAACAGCAATATACTATGGACGATATAATCAAACTTGAAAACGTACAGGATTACAATAAAATACTCGGTGTGGAAACCCTGCATCCGCTTGTAAGTGTGCTCGACATGTCAACATTGAAATCCATTCCGCATTGCAGAAAGGAATTCGGCTTCTATTGTGTGTTCTTGAAGGAACTTGAATGTGGCACCGTGTTATATGGGCGCAGTAAATACGACTACCGGGAGGGAACCATGCTGTTTATCTCTCCGGGACAGATTGCCGGTGTCGACGACGGCGGAGAAACTCTGAATCCAAAAGGAATGGTGCTGATGTTCCATCAAGATCTCCTTTACGGCACGCCGCTGGCTCATCGCATGAAGGAATATTCATTTTTCTCATATTCAAGCAACGAGGCCCTGCACATGTCGGAGCGCGAGAAGCAGATAATCCTTAACTGTTTCCATGAAATACGCGAGGAATTGGAACACGCCATCGACAAGCACACCAAGCAGATTGTGGCATCCAACATTGAGACCATGCTCAATCATTGTGTGCGGTTCTATGAACGGCAATTCGTGACACGCGAGATTACAAACCACAGCGTGCTTGATAGATTCGAAGATATTCTGACAAACTATTTCAATTCAGAATTGCCAAAGACGCAGGGATTGCCTACCGTGCAATATTGCGCCGACAAAATATGCCTGTCGCCAAACTATTTTGGCGACCTTATCAAAAAGGAAACCGGAAAGACAGCATCCGAACATATCCAATTGGCAGTTATCGGCAAGGTAAAGGAATTGCTCACCGACACCGACAAGACCATAAGCGAGATAGCTTACGACCTTGGCTTCAACTATCCCCACCACCTCAGCCGCACTTTCAAAAGAATCGTCGGCATAACACCGAATGAGTTTCGCCGGGAGGCAATCTGAAAAGCAACCGTAGGGGAGGGTGCAGCGTGAGCCTCGTTTCATTTTATGCCGAGATTGTAGGGACGCACGGCTCGTGCGTCCGCAGGTGAACGATTGATTATCAATTAAATACCAATATGATTTCCCGGACGCACGGGCCGTACGTCCCTACCTTTGGTATTTTGGCACACCCTCATTACCTGAAATATAGATTTATTTTGTTAAAATATTTGTATTTTGCAAAATAATGTATTATATTTGCAAATACAAATAAACGCACAATCTATATCGCTATGACAACACAACCTGTAATTAAACCCGAATGGCTCGAAATGATCGATTGCTGCTCCGCGAAAGTTCAAATGGACCTTATCCGCGCCATCGTGGCATGGCAAACCGAAGGCGTTATACCCGAATTCCGTGGCGCCAAAAAAGCCATATTCCTCATCATGGTGCGCGACCTCGACCCCGAAGCAGCCGTCCTCATAGCAGCCGCCACCGCCAAGCCGTCAAAAACGAAAAAGACAAAATCGGAGCCGGAAGCCGACACAGCGCACGATGATGCCGAATCGGCGGCAGAATCGGCCGAATCGGCCGAATCGACTGCACCCCAACCGCAACCCGTAGAACCTCAGCCCGAACCGACGCCGACCCCCGCACCGGCGTCCGCTCCGATTCGCAAGCGCAAAAACTCGCCGCGCTATTTCTGCGGCCGCCCCCTCTATTAATCAATGGCAGGGGTGTTTTTATTCAATAATAATCAGAGCGTAGGGACGCACGGCTCGTGCAATGCGGTTCAAATAAGCCATCGCTATGGCTGGGAAGCGCGTATGCGCTTCAAGACAATAGCCGTGGGTGGAGCGATAGCGTAACCCACGGTGAAGCGATTTGATTCATTTTTGGTATTGGTATTGGAACGAAGTTGAGCGTTCTGCATCACGGTTGGCATAGTCGAACGCTCCGGCAGGCCTCCGCTCCAACACTCTAATAGATAATATCCACGCCAGCAGGGCTGTCGCCCTGCGCTACAATATTTGTCTCCTAACGGAGACATAATGTACTGTAATTACGGCTTGGTCCAAATTTTCGGACGCCTTAGAGGCGGTTTTCGCGTTCGGTAATTTCGGCATCTGTCATGGTGTAGCCGCCAAGGCTGCCTTCTTTTGCCTGGATGCAGATGTAGGACATAGGTTCGGCGGATGTGCATTTGAGGTTGCGGTCGCAGTTTGTGGCGACTCTGATAACAGACCCTTCGGCCACATCAAACACGTCGTCGTTTACCTGGAATTTTCCGGCTCCGCTGAGGATTATGTAGTTTTCCTCATTTTCTTTGTGGCTGTGGAAAAAAGGCACGGCAGTTCCGGTTGGCAGTGTGCCGAATGATATTTCGCACGATGTACCGCCGGTAGCGTCCTTTACAAATTGCTTGCCTTCGAATCCGTGGAGGGAGCCGACTGATGCGTGGGAGAATTTTTCCCCGTTGGCCAGTGTTTTTACTTCGCTCATGTTAATTTGTTTTGTCGGTTGATAATAATGTGTTAACTTTGCGGTGGTAAGCCGCTTTCGTTTTGATAGTGCAAAATTAACGACTTGTTTTGAATCATGCAAGACGTTACAGAAACGTAAGATGCTTACTATAAAGTAACTGTTATTGAAAATGAGACCATTGGAGCTACAAGAAAATTTGAAAAAATTTACATGCGTAGAAGAATGTCCTGTCAGAAATGTGATTGCCCGGTTTTCCGGCAAGTGGCAGATGCTCGTCTTGTGTGTCCTTGCGGAGAATGAGGCTACGCGTTTCAACGCAATCGGCAAGGCTATACCTGATATATCGCCGAAAGTATTGACCGATACGTTGAAAAATCTTGAAAGGGACAATCTCGTAAGCCGCAGCGTCTATGCCGAGATTCCCCCGCGAGTGGAATATTCCTTGACAGAATTGGGTAGAAGCCTGATGCCCGTGATCGGAAATATTATCTCTTGGGCGATTGAGAATTTTGAGAAAGTAACAAACTGCAAGAAATAAAACGAGTGATATGAATGAGATTGAAAAAATGCGCAATGGCGAACTCGCCGATATGTCCGCGCCGGAATTGCAAGCGAGTTTCATCCATGCAAAAAAGCTGCTTGCCCGGTTGCGGGTCATGAGCACTTACGACGACGGCTATCGGGGCTTGCTCGAGGAATTGATTCCCGGTTTGCCTTCAACCTCAATCATTTGCCCGCCTTTCTATTGCGACCACGGGCACGGCATACGGCTCGGCGAGCATGTGTTTGTCAACGCCAACTGCACTTTCCTCGACGGGGCATATATCACCGTTGGCGCGCACACTTTGATTGGCCCGGACGTAAAGATTTACACTCCTCATCACCCGATGGATTTTGTCGAGCGGCGAGGCAGCAAGGAATATGCCTATCCGGTGACAATAGGGGAGGACTGCTGGATTGGCGGCGGCACGGTAATATGTCCGGGAGTGACAATCGGCAACCGTTGTGTTATCGGCGCAGGCAGCGTGGTGACAAAAGATATTGACTCAGATTCTGTTGCCGTGGGCAACCCCGCCCGTGTTATAAAAAAGCTGGCGACAGTGCGCCATGCCGTAGCGTCCGACCTGGATGCTATAATGGCGATCTTCCGTTATGCCAAGCAAAGGATGCGAGAATCGGGAAATAATTCACAGTGGGCCGGCGGCTATCCATCCGCGGAAGCGGTGTTAAAGGATATGGAAGAAGGCGTCAGCTACTTGATAGAAACAGACAAAGGCATATCAGGCGTGTTCACATTCATTGTGGGGGAAGACCCGAATTACACGGCTATCGACGGAGACTGGCCCGACAACAGGCCATACGGAACAATCCACCGTATTGCGTCATCGCCAAATGCAAAAGGCGTGGCCGACATCGCTCTTGATTTCTGTAAACGCGCCGGTGTGAACATCCGCATCGACACTCACGCCGACAATGCGCCCATGTTGGGGTGGATTGCAAAACGAGGATTCTCCTATTGCGGAATAGTCCGTGTCGACGACGGCACTCCGCGCAAAGCGTTCCAGTTAACGTTAAACAAAAAATGAGGCAACGTTTCAGAAAAGTCAAGGCATGGCTGTCATCGCTTTCCTATCGCACCGGGTTATATGTGCTCGCCGTTTGCGTCCTGTTTTATGCCATATCATTCGCCCAGATGCTTCTGCCGATTTCAGTGGCCGCAAAAGGGATCCTTTGGATAATATTCTTTGGACTTGCGAAGACAGCGCAATATACCGCCCTGCTCATCCTCGGCAAAGCCGGAATAGAAAGTATCCGCAGAAAGCTCCGGAAAAATACGGATTGACAAGGGTGAAAAAAAGAATCGACGCAAGCCCTTAGATGCCCTTTGGCGCTGTCGGCATGCCGTCGTATATACAGTCGCACAGCTCGACATGGTTGCGCCGGTGAGCCGCATCGAAGCCATCATACAGCGGCAGAATATAATTTTTGAGAGATTCGTCAACCTTTGTATATATCAGAGGAGCTATTCGCCGGTTATGGTAGCGACGATTTTTCTTGCACCGCCGTAGCTTCGGAACTCACAGAGATAAATCCCCTGCCATGTGCCGAGATTCAACAGTCCGTTGGAAATGGGAACCGTAACCGACGGGCCGATTATCGACGCCTTGGCATGGGCCGGCATGTCATCGTCGCCCTCCATGGTATGCGTGTAGTAAGGCTCGCGTTCACGTATCAGGCGGTCGAAAATACTTTTCATATCCACCCTTACATCGGGGTCGGCATTCTCATTGACAGACAACGCCGCAGAAGTATGTTTTATAAAAAGATTCAGCAGCCCCACCTTCGGCAACTCCGGCAACCGGCTCAAAATCTCATCCGTCACCATATGAAAACCATTCGTGCGAGGCCGAAGCGTAAATTCAATTTGTTTCCACATAATAAACTGTCATTCCAATTAGCGTTCGTATATTGCAATTAGCGTTCTTATATTCCAAATAACGCTCGGATAAAAGAAAAATCGCCGAAACAAACATTTCAGCGATTCTCCCAATTTGATAATTAAATCCGGTGGTCCCACTTGGACAATGTACCTTATTTTAGAAAGGCTGAGTATCAGCATTTTGTGAATTCTGAGGTGTGAGGCGTTCCCTATTGATACACCCTCACATTTCAATGTTCTGCCGCCATGTGGAACATGACTGAGAGCAAAATTACTAAATAAATGGGACTCTGACAAGGGTCTCTATATTAATTTTTCTTCGATTTTCCAATGATTTGTGAAGGACTGAAATCATTATGCCTATTAGAAAACTCAAAAGGTATGTCACAAAAATTCGGTTAATTTGTGACAACTCCAGAAGTTCACTTCATTGGCATGTGACCGCTTGTCAGCTTTCCGAGAAGTTTGCGAGTCTCGTTGCCAGTAAACTTTTCAATCTCCTCGCCTAATCTGAAGAACTCTGTGGCGAACCATTCTAATTTGCCATCGTCATCAACACGAAATGATTTCTTGGCTCGTTGTATGGCTAACTGTATTCTTGTTGGATCGCATTCATAGTCAAATCCTCCTGCGATAAGACTATTGATATACTTCTTGATGTTTGGCTCTTTGGGTACTGAATCAATATCTGGTGCCTCATCATATAAATGGTAGTAGAGCCAAACTTCAAAGCATGGATTGCTTTGCGCAACTTGCCAGGCATCGTATGGTTTGACTTCATCATACTCTTTTGAGATATTAGCGTTGTTGGTGGTGCAAAACTCTCTCAATGGAGTAATCTTACCCTCCTTTTCCCACGTATCTGTATCTATAACAAACCATATCTGGTCTTTTTGACTGTAGTCGATAGTATGCGACCGACCCGTACCGAAGAATTTCTCTTTTGCCAGTTCACGTAATTTCACCGGGTCAGTGCCATTTTCAGATGGAATTACAATCAACTCAAGATTTGAAGACAGTCCGACAAAGAAATTCAGGTACTTTATTTCAGAGTCTGTTCCTTCGCTGATTATATATATCTTGCTTGCATCCTTCGATGGCGCACGTTTGGTATAATCCTTTCTTCGTGTAATCATATCACCATTTCAAATCAGACAGGTTTGACAAGAAAGGAATGCCTCCATAGCGGCCATTTAGATAGCCGTTCTCGATATTGGCAGTCTTGTGGATATTGTAGTCGCTCAGCGGATACAACTGGGTTGATTGGTCAACATCCTTTTGGGCAAACCAAATTTCATCCGGTCGGAAAATGGACTGGTCGAGCAAGCAGCTTTCGTGGGTGGTAAAAATTAACTGTCCTTTTGTCTCATGGCTCTCTGAAATTTTGCTGATTATGCTCTTGATCATTATCGGGTGGATACTGCGCTCAATCTCATCGACAATAAACACACCATCCTCTTTCATTACCGAATATAAAAGCGGCATATATTCTATGAGTCTTCTTGTACCGTCTGATTCCGCTTCTAAGTCCATTGGAATTTCATTCCCTTCTCTATCTACATGAAGAGCAACCAATGTCTTTATAACAATGGTATCATCAATAGCTATTATATTTGAAATCTCATTAGACAATTGATTCCTTTTATACATCTGAGGCTCTCCCGGCTGTCCTTTAGCGGCTTCAATAGCCATTTTGAGACCAGGATTCCCTTTGACATCTTTTTCGTCGATAACTTCTTTTTTTATTACGAGACGAGTGATGCCGGTATTTAATTCTGGAAGAATTTCATTCGCAAGATTTGCAAAATCTTGATCAACATCAAATTTATGAACAAGATAGCCAAAACGTTTCGATGGCAAAACTATCTGTAGTTTTCTAATCCATTCATAAGCATCTCTGACAACAGGGAATTCTGTGGGATAATAATTGCCGAAAAAAGAGAGTACCAGCATATCCGGTCTTATAATTCGACTCATAGCATCAGAGAATACTTTGATGAAATCATCTTTTTCCGCACCAAAAATATTCTCAACAGTGAGGATTACATCATTATTTTTTCTTCGATATATGGGCACATCATCTATTCCCTCACTGAGGAATAGCTCTTCCTCTAAAATCTCTTTTCGAGTAAAAACTATGTGATAGTAAAATATTTTGTTGTTGGTAAAAAATTCTACAGCAAGCTCTGATGGTTTAGAGTTGCCATTGATGTCAAATTTGAAATATAGATCATCTTTAATATTCAAATCGCTCAGTTTGTCCGCACAAACCATTTCTTTAAGTAGGTCTATGCACTTTAACAAATTACTCTTGCCTGCACCATTGGCTCCATAGATAGCTGCCATACGAAGCACTTCCACTTCACCACAATTAACCTTATGCCATTCATGGCTATGGCTCCTGCTTGAAGTGAATGTATTGAACTCAACCATGTCTTTAAAAGACATTATATTTTCGGCTGCGAATCTTAGTAACATATATAAAGCGTTAAAAATTCACCACAAAGTTACATGCTTTTTCGTTAATAAACAAATTTGCCGCCACTAATGTTGACAATTCCGTTAAAAACTAACGGATGACTGCGTGATTGAACTACAGAGAGGTGCGACGGCAGGGCAATGTTATCGCACAGCGAAGCATTATCTGAAAATGGTACTGCCGTCAGCGGCGTTGGCCGGAGGCTGCTCTACCGCCGACCGCATTCCTGAGATTGAGAGCTGGCTAAACACCGAGTTGCTGAACGCCGGAGCCGGAGCTTCGCCAATCCTGCTCTTGCTTATCTGCGACTCCGTGTTCTTAACGCCCGCTCCATTGCTTGTTTCTTTTAGCCGTCGCGCCTTATCGACTTGTCGCTTTGCTCTGCAAAGACTCTTCCGTTGTCTGCACTCCACGATGCGAAAGAACGTTACGGCCTCCGTGCATTCCGGCAGGCCTCCATTTCCTGATTCCGTCACATACATTCGCCTTTCCGGGAGTGTCGCTTTTCAAATTTCATATACAGAGAAACACTTCGACTGATTTTTAGAAAAAACATTTCCGTATGTCGGTCATTCTG
>ERZ777011.1597-NODE-1597-length-22781-cov-4.003080_pt1 | contig 22781 bp, 21 predicted proteins | sample MGYA00374964_ERZ777011 | MGnify/ENA primary metagenome ERZ777011 (study PRJEB29310, sample SAMD00008975) | mouse gut metagenome | study: EMG produced TPA metagenomics assembly of the Metagenome analysis of fecal microbiota from mouse which was promoted... | reverse complement strand
GGCGCAGGGGTATTATTACTCCAAGCCGATACCGGAATCGGAATTTGAAAAGAAGCTGTCCGGATCCGGGTATGATTTCTGAACATAATCAACCGTATAGCGGCCGCCCTTATGCCAGGTGACGGCCAGAGGTGTCAGGCTGTATTCCGTAATTTTATATCCGTCAGGGGAAGGCGACACGGTGAAACCGGCCATGCCGCCTTTTATGCTGTACGGCTGAGATTGGGCGCTGATATAGTTGCCGAGGGAATAGTAAACCAGCATTTCGTGGCCGTCTTCTGCCGTCAGGACCTCACAGGGCTGGAGGATATGGGGGTGGGTGCCGATGACGACATCCACGTGGCTCTCCAGAAATATCCGGGACCACTTCTTTTGGTCTTCATCGATCAGGGGGCTGTTTTCCGTGCCCCAGTGGACAAACAGGAGGATGAAATCCGCATCCGCCCGGGCATTTTCAATATCTTCTCTGATTTGCGCCTCATCTTTCAGGAGATGAACCATATGGGGGGCAGTGTCGGGGACCTTGATGCCGTTTGTGCCATAGGTATAGTTCAGCAGGGCAAAGCGGATGCCCTTCCTCATCATGATCTCGTATGGGCGGTATTCCGCCGCATCCTCCGCCTGTATCCCTAAGCACAGGATGTCCCGGGAGTCAAAAAATTCTATTGTGGTATTAATTCCGTCCGGTCCCCTGTCCAGTGCATGGTTGGTGGCGCAGGTCACTATGTCAAAGCCGGTGTCTGCGATTGCCTGTCCCACGCCCAACGGAGTGCCGAACCGGGGGTAGCCGCTGTACAGGGCAGGATCTTCCACCAGCGGGGTTTCCTGATTGATGACGGCGACGTCACTATCCGCAATCACATCGCGAAGGTTTTCAAACAGAAACGAGAAAGCTTTATCGTTCTGCAGTCCATAATGCCAGAGGGGGTCATGGAGCAGGTTGTCTCCAAAGGCGGCAAAGGAAACGGCGGCATCCTCCAGGGTGAACCCCCAGGAATCCCACTTCCAGCAGCTTATCTCACCGTCAGAATCCGTGAACAGAAGCCGGTTCAGGTTATCTGCCCGGCGGTATACACTGACATCAGTCAGATCCTTCCCCAGGAAGGAGGACATCCACTGAGGTCTGATGATTTCCTGCCCATACTCATACACAAAGAGGTGCTGAGACCATTTTTTTTCATCTTTTTCCACCCAGAAGGGTCTGTCCCTGCCGTAGCGGCCTGTCTTCCAGCAAAGCAGAACCAGCTCCTCCCGGCCGTCATTGTCAACGTCTGCTGACAGTACCTTTTGGACCAGCACCCCCTTGGGGGAGGTCCATATGACACTGTCCTGTGCCGCCGCGTTGTCCTGCCGGGCCGCCTCCCGGGAGGGTCCATCATCCCGTCCGGCCGCTTCCCGGGAAATGCCGCTTTCCTGTCTGGCAGGGTTCCCCTGCCGGCTGACGGTGACGTGTCTGTTGTCCAGTACTATCCGGTAATTGCCGGTTTCGTCCGAAAAGTCGGCATCGGTCCAGGCAATCCAGCGGGGGAGGAAGGCGCCTGCCCTCCACAGGGCATACCCTCCTCCCGCTGTCAGCGCTGCGATCAGAAGCAGAAGCAATATCAGTTTCGGCAGTTTCCTCTTATTTCCGTTCATATCGATAGCCGTCCGTCCACTCCGGTTTCTCAAAGGGATTTACAGGGTTATAATTTCCGTCCTCGTCCTGCTGGCAGCCGATCAGCCAGCGCCATTTGGAGTCGGTCAGTCTGTCCTCTGCCGGCCAGGTAAACTGATAGAAGGAATATACGCTTCCCCGGGCCACCTTTAAGACGCCGTCTACCGTTACCGCCACGTATATATCTGAAGGCATGCCGGTGGCAGCCTCAAGAACCTGCCCGTTGGGATTCGTGGCAATATCCACGACAATCGGGGCGGGACATTCCGCACTGTCAAACCAGTCGGAGCCGACGGTATCTTTCGAAGCTTCATACCAGAAATGTTCGATATTGCCGCCATAGGTGCGGATAAAGTCATACTCTTCATCGGTCAGGGTTTCCTCCTGCAGCTCTTTGCAGGATATGGTCAGAAGCTGCCGGGCGATTTCTGACAGACGGGAAAGGTCCGTCTCCTCCGCGGGGGTCAGAATGCCGTATTTCTTAAGTCCCTGTGCAGTCTGATCTGCCAGGTTATGGAATCTGGCGTAGACCTGGGGTTCCGGTTCCACATAGCCTCTGTCGTCGATATCTTCGTCATAATAGCCGCCCATCTCCGCGATTGCCTGTTTGGTGTATAGGACAGTGTCGTGCTTCAGCTCCGCAAAGCTGCCGGAAAAGCATTCCAGATTCTTTCTGCTCCATTCCTCGTTCTGCATAAATACGGGATACCCTTCCCCTTTGGCCTTCAGCAGGGGGCGGAGGGTGTTCAGCCAGCCGGCGTAAAGACTTGAGGACCAGAGGGAAGTATTATCCCGGGAGAGCTCTTCCCGGAGCAGATTCATATTTTCCGAATAGCCTTCATAATCCGTGGCACCGTTCTCCGCCAGGATCCCGAGGGCGGTATCGCTGCCCAGGGCTGCGGCCACATCCAGCACATCCGGGAGCATGCGCAGATCGCCGGCGCTGTTTTTCTTTACGCTGCTGTAAATCAGCTTCTGCATGATGGAGGCGTCAATGGTAAATCTTTGTCCCAGAAACCGAAAACCGGGAATCACGTTGTCTTCTCCGTCCTCTATGGGAACGGAATTAATGGCAGGCAGGGGAAGCCGGGCAATGATGGTACGGAAGGTATCAAAGGCGGAGCTGTTTCCCGGCAGATCGGCTACAGAGGCGTCATCGCCGTAAGCCTGGCGTACTGCGGAGGCATATTCACATACCCCCAGGTCGTCGCTGGCACCTGCGAAGAAAGAGGTCACCGCGTAAATGGCTTCCCAGACATGATAGGATTCCGGGTCGGAAGCCAATGCCATCGTGATAAGAAGGGCACTTTGGTCCAGGCTTTCCCGGCCGCGTTCAAAGTGAATCCGGCCATACCACATCATTGCCTTAAAGTATTTTTCCAGCTTTTCATTGCCGGTATAGTACCCCCGGGGGATGTACTGTGTATAATCCTCATATTCGCCGGTTATGGAGGAGGGCAGGGTGTCGGCCGCCCTGTTGATGTTGTCCAGCTCCTGCCTGACGGTATCCGCCACAAACTCCTCAACGGGCACGGTGTCGTCAAGCAGGCAGGAACCGACGGTAAAGAAGGCTACGTTGCGCCGGGCGGCTTCCTCCCACTCACTGCCTGCCAGCTGCCGGTACTGGTCAAGGCTGGCTTCCAGCATTCTGCCGCTTAAGCGTGTGAGACTGTCCGAGAGGTAATTCTGCTCAATATTCCGCAGAAGGTAGCTGAAATAAAGATGGTAGGTGTGCATCAGGGAGTCCACCGTCACGAAATTCGGAATCTGCGCATACCGATTTATTTCATATATTTCGTAAAATTCGTTGCTGCGGCTGTCGGAATCTACCAGAAAGCCGTTCCGGGCCAGCAGGGCAGCCTGGTTTCCGTCGTTCATCAGCCAGTAGAACTGGTCCAGGTTGGTGATGTTGCTCAGATCCGGCTCTATGGTATAGGGGGCCACAGAGGGAGTCACGTCGATGCCGGGATTCGATACCGTGCTGAGGAGCATGGGTCTTTCCGACATGCGGGCAAGGGTAATGACGGTAACATTTTCCGGGGGCGTATCCTTGTCTGTGGAGGGGTCGGCAGAAGAGGCTATGTCGGTGCCCTGTTCTTCTGTTGGCAGAGGTGTGTTCCGAACAAGGGAAGCATCCACGCTCTCTGTCCCGCCGATTCCCGTTCCGTCGGGTTCCGGTCCACCGGGGCCGGGGAGCAGGACGGCAGCCCCTGCGGCCAGAATGCACAGGCAGGCTGCTGCCAGTCCCCCTGTCTTCCAGGGAAAATGCTTTTTCACCGGCGGCTTTTCGGATTTTGAACAATCGGCTTCTTCCACGATTTCATCACTGATATTTGTAATGCCCTGATATATTTTTTCGCTTTTTCTTTTTGTTTCCTTATTGTTCATAGATAGAATTCCTCCTTTTCGAGAGCAGCTTTCAGGCTGAGGCGCAGACGGTACATTTTTTTGGTCAGTCTGGCAGCGGGAATGTTCTGTTTTGCCGCCAGCTCGTTTAAGGCTTCACCGTGCCAGTAGCGGCGCACAAACAGGATGCGGTCCTCCCTGTTCAGGGAGAGCAGCCATGTGTCAATACATTTGCCCAGCGCGGCATCTTCCAGCTCCTGTTCAATGTCCCGGGAGGAAGGAACACAGTCCTCCAGCTCATCGAGAAGCTGATTAATGCCGTAACAGCGTTTCTGAGCGTGATTTCTGCGCCAGAGGCTGATGGAGATATTGCGCACGACTCTGCACAGCCATGCCTTGAGATTATCCGGACGCTGCGGAGGCATACGGTTCCAGGCTTCGTTCCAGGTATCGTTGACACATTCCTCCGCGTCCTCATGGATGGACAACAGATTCATGGCAATGCTGTGGCACAGAGCACCGTACTTGCGGTCCGTCTCCAAAATGGCAGTTTCGTTGCGGCTCCAGTACAGGTCCATTATTTGAAAATCCTCCATTAGTATCCCCCTCTTGTCATCTTTTGAAAGCTTTCACTTAACTGGTCGGAATCGGAGAACGAATATTCCATGCGGAAATAACTATTCTACATATACTTTATCATATGGATTGCAAAAAGGAAACTGTCGGACTAAAAGACTGGTTTTCCTGCCGGATTCATGTTATTCTGTTCAAAAGAGAGGAGGCAAAACCTGTGGAATACAAATTTTACGGATGGCAGACTGCCGGGAACGTGAAGGCAAAGGAGAACGGCTATGGGGGACGGATCAGGACACCGCTGGACCTGTATGACGCCCTTTCGGACATCTGGTGCGGGGATACCTGCGCCCCCAGAATGCGGGCGGAATGGAGCAGGGAAAACCGGACCCTGGGGCAGTGCTCCATAACGGCTTTTCTGGCCCAGGATATTTTCGGAGGGCAGGTGTACGGTATGCCTGCGGATAACGGCGGGGTGCACTGCTATAATGTGGTGGACGGATATATCTTTGACCTTACCAGTGAGCAGTTCGGAGAGAAGGCAGGAGATCTTTGTTATGAGGGGAACGAACTGCAGGACCGTGAGTCCCCGGGACACTTTGGCAAGGAGGAAAAAAGGCGGAGATATGAGTACTTAAAGGGAGAGCTATATAAAAAATACGGCAACTCTTAAATCTCTCTTAAATTTTGAATTTATACTTGAAAAGGTACACGTGAAATCGTATATTATCCATATGATCGGAAACGGCAGGCGGAAGAAGGTATCCGCATTGAATTCAGGCCGTTTCAAATGGAGGTAAAAATGACAAAGGCAGAGATTTTAAAGAAAGAAATTTTAAGGCAGTATCGCAGTGTGCGCCAGTTTGCAATCGAGCTGAGCATTCCTTACAGCACGCTGGTAACTGCACTGGAGCGTGGCATCGAGGGTATGGCATATGGCACGGTGATCAAAATGTGTGACAAGCTCAGTCTGAACCCGGTGGATTTTTCCTCTTTGGAAAGGGATACTTCTTTGGGGGCGCAGCTTCTGGAAAACCGCGTCATGCAGTACTATATTAAGCTGAATCAGGACGGACGTGACAAGATCCTGGGATTGATGGATGATTTCGTACAGATCGACAAGTATAAGGCGAGGGGGAAACGGAGTAAATGAGGTATGACTGGCTGATTGTGGGAGCGGGGCTTTGCGGTGCCGTATTTGCAGACAGGATGCGGGAGGCGGGAAGGAACTGCCTGTGTATCGACAGGAGAGAGCATATCGGCGGAAATATTTATACGGAGGAGAAGAAGGGCATTCAGGTACACAGGTACGGCGCCCATATTTTTCATACCTCGGACAGGGCGGTCTGGGATTATGTGAACCGCTTCGCGGAATTTAACGGCTTTGTGAACTCGCCGGTGGCGATATACGGGGACGAGCTCTACAATCTGCCCTTTAACATGAATACCTTCAGTAAAATGTGGGGAATCAGGACTCCGGCAGAGGCCAGGAGGATGATCGAACGGCAGAAGCGGGAGGCAGAAGAGGAACTGGGAGCTGCTTCCTGCGGCGGTTCGCTCCGGGAACCGGCTAATCTGGAGGAGCAGGCCCTGTCCCTGGTGGGCAGGGATGTGTACGAGAAGCTGGTGAAGGGGTATACGGAAAAGCAGTGGGGCAGGAGCTGTACCGAGCTTCCGGCCTTTATTATCCGCAGGCTTCCCGTCCGGTTTACCTATGACAACAATTATTTTTCCGACAGGTATCAGGGGATTCCCGTGGGCGGATATACGCAGATTGCGGAGAAGCTTCTGGCAGGAACGGAGCTTCGTCTGGGAGTCTCATACCGGGAATTCATGGGGGAGACGACGGATACCTTTGACAAAGTGCTGTATACGGGGATGATTGACGAGTATTTTGAGTATTGCTATGGTGAGCTGCAGTACAGGTCGCTGCGCTTTGAAGAGGAAATACTGGAGGGGTGTGACAATTATCAGGGTAACGCCGTGGTGAATTATACCCGGAGGGAGGTTCCGTATACCCGTATTATAGAGCATAAGCATTTTGAGTTCGGCACCCAGCCGGATACGGTGATTACCAGGGAGTATCCGGCCGCATGGCATCGGGGGGACGAGCCTTATTATCCGGTAAACGATGAGAGCAACGGCAGGCTGTATAAAAAATACGCCCAGCTTGCGGCGGCAGAGAAAAATGTACTCTTCGGAGGCAGGCTGGGACGGTATCAATATTTGGATATGGATAAAGTGATTGCGGAAACGCTGGCAATGGCGGAACGGGAGCTCAACAGTAGCTGTTAAAGAGCATTCCGCTGTATGCGCTTGAATTGTACGGGCTCACAAAATTGTGGCCGGGATTCTTGTAGGCAACCACAGTCTTCTGTACGTAGTCCATGGGATTCAGGGCCACCTGATTGCTCTTGCGCATCAGTGAGCCGGACAGATTCTTCAGGCTGCCGAAGGTCTCGGTAATATCGTCCGACTCCAGAACGGCCTGGTGAAGCAGATCCCGGTTCAGATTGAGAGTACCGTCTTCCCGGAGATTGATGCCGATGGCTTCCAGGTCAGAGCTGTACAGGCTGACAATACCTCTCATCTCATTCACCAGCTGGCCGCTCTTGGATTGAGTGCTCATATAGGAGGCGGCAGTATTTACAAAATCGTTGTATCCGCCTACCAGATGCGAAACATTGTCGGCCAGAGACTCCACGTCGGTCTTGAGGCCGATGCGTACGGAGTCACCCTCCTGGGTGATTCCTTTCAGATGTACGTCAAATATTTTACCGATGGTAAAATGATTGGAAGTGGAACTTCGTTCCTCCCCGTTTATGCTGAACCTGGCATTGGAGGCTTCCCGGCTGACATAATCCAGTCCGAAGTAATCCACGGTGCCGGTACGTTTGCTGGACTTGTTGTCGCTGACGGTAAAAAGCTGGCTTTTCCCCGAACCCAGGCCGGTGGAATCCGAGGTCAGACGCAGGGAAGTCCTGCCGTCGGATTCGGCAATATCCGCCTTGATGCCAATGCCGGAATTGTTAATCAGCCTCACCAGACGTTCCTGTACGTCACGATTTGTCTCGGTTTCCCCCACGGTGAACTGGAATTCGTAGTTCAGGTCGTTGATACCCACATCGAAAGAATACGTGTCGGACGGAAGATCAACCTTCGTGTCAGGAAGGAAAAGTCCCAGATTTTCCTGTGAGCCGGCCAGAGAGTGAACCTCCAGCTCCAGGTCAGGCACCTCCTGGTCCTGAGATCCGATATAAGAAGCAGTAACGACATTTTCGTCCGAGGAATAGGAGCTCTTCTTATTAAAAAGAACATTTTCCTCCATGCCGCCCAGCTGTGCAAGAGTATTGCGCAGGCCGCGGGCATTTTCCTTGACGGCAACGGCATACTGCTGGGTAGCCTTGCTTGTGGTGGGAAGATACCAGGGGGCATCCCGGTTCAGCTTGACAATGGAATTGTACACGCTGCGAAGCTCACTTTTTTTGTGAGTATCGTACCGGGTCTGACCCTTCTGAGAATAAGTGGTAAGATAATTGTTGTAGACCGCGTTGAGAGTTAAGCCCATTGTCACTCCCCCTTTCCTTGACTGGACACTAACCCATTTTCATAGCTACATTGTATCACATACGGGAATAGGGCACAAGTATTTTCTAAAAAAATGTTGACGTGGTTTGCCGGGTGTGGTATAGTAGTCAGGCGAGATAAGATTTCAGGTCTTTTTTTTATGCTTAAAAAATCGAGTGGAGGTAGCCGAAATGCGTACAAAAATCACTTTGGCTTGTACAGAATGCAAGCAGCGTAACTATAATACTACCAAGGATAAGAAGACGCATCCCGACAGGATGGAGATCAAGAAGTATTGTAGATTCTGCAGAACCCATACAGTACACAAAGAGACGAAATAGTTTCTTCGAAACAAAATGAGGCGGCTTCCCCGGAAGCCGGGCAGTCGGTTTGGAGGTCAAAATGGGAGATTCCGCAGAAAAGCAGAAAGGCCCCGGGTTTTTCTCAGGGGTGAAATCAGAGTTTAAGAAAATTGCATGGCCGGACAGGCGTGAGACCCTGAAACAGTCCATTGCCGTCGTGGCAATTTCGGTGGTTGTAGGTGTATTGATTGCAGTCATTGACTATGTCGTGAAGTATGGCGTGGACTTCTTGATATCAATTGGTTAGAGCGAGGGTGATTGTATGGCAGAGGCAAAATGGTATGTGATTCATACCTACTCCGGTTATGAAAACAAGGTCAAAGCCAATATTGAAAAGACCATTGAGAACAACAAGAACCTTGCAGAGCAGATTCTGGAGGTGAGGGTCCCCCTGGAGGACGTGGTCGAGCTGAAGAACGGCGTAAAGAAAACCGTTCAGAGGAAAATGTTTCCCGGCTATGTGCTTCTTAATATGGAGATGAACGACGACACATGGTATGTTGTCAGAAATACCCGCGGCGTTACAGGCTTTGTCGGGCCGGGAAGCAAGCCGGTTCCCCTCACGGAAGCGGAAATGAAACCGCTGGGAATCAAGACCGAAAATGTTTCCATTGACTTTGTGGAGGGAGACAGCATTGCGGTGGTGGCAGGCGTATGGAAAGATACCGTAGGCATTGTCCACAAACTGGATTACGGCAAGCAGACGGCTACCATCAACGTGGAACTGTTTGGAAGAGAGACCCCCGTGGAGATCAGCTTTGCGGAGGTAAGAAAGCTTTAAATTTTTCGTTTGATCCGAATATTTACGGTGTGGCCGGAGATTGTACGGCCGGGCCGATAAATAGACAGGGAGATGTCTCCCGGGGAGTATTCCCGGAGAAGCCTCCCGGAACAAAGTGGGAGCGGGACCTGCAGGTTGAGCCCCGCGCCGGACTGCCGCCGTGGCTTGGGCGGCATACCACATTATAGGAGGTGCCAAAATGGCAAAGAAAGTAGAAGGCTACATCAAGTTACAGATTCCTGCCGGCAAAGCAACACCGGCTCCCCCTGTTGGCCCTGCGCTGGGTCAGCATGGTGTGAACATTGTTGAATTTACAAAGCAGTTCAACGCTAAGACAGCGGACAAGGGTGATGTGATTATCCCCGTAGTCATCACTGTGTATGCGGACAGATCCTTCAGCTTTATTACGAAGACTCCCCCCGCCGCAGTTCTGCTGAAAAAGGCATGCAACATCAAATCCGGTTCCGGTGCGCCTAACAAGACCAAGGTTGCAACCATCTCCAGGGCCAAGCTTCAGGAGATCGCCGAGATGAAGATGCCCGATTTGAACGCGGCAAGCCTGGAAGCGGCAATGAGTATGATAGCCGGTACTGCACGCAGTATGGGCATCACAGTAGAGGAGGGATGATCATGAAGCATGGTAAGAAATATACCGAAGCGGCAAAGCTTGTGGATCGTACCATGGCATACGAGCCCGCTGAAGCGATTGCTTTGGTAAAGAAAACGGCAACGGCAAAGTTTGACGAGACCATCGAGGCTCATATCAGAACCGGCTGTGACGGACGTCACGCAGAGCAGCAGATCCGTGGAGCGGTGGTACTCCCCAACGGAACGGGTAAGACGGTAAAAGTCCTTGTATTTGCAAAGGGCGATAAGGTAAATGAGGCAGAGGCGGCAGGTGCCGATTATGTGGGCGGCGAAGAGCTGATCCCCAGGATTCAGAATGACGGCTGGCTTGATTTCGACGTTGTTGTAGCTACTCCCGACATGATGGGCGTGGTGGGACGTCTCGGTAAGGTTCTGGGCCCTAAGGGACTGATGCCCAACCCCAAGGCAGGTACGGTCACAATGGATGTGACCAAGGCCGTTAACGATATTAAAGCAGGTAAGATCGAGTACAGGCTTGACAAGACCAATATCGTGCATGTTCCCGTAGGAAAGGCTTCCTTTACCGAGGAAGCGCTGCAGGAGAACTTTAACGCCTTGATGGATGCGATCCAGAAGGCAAGGCCCAGCGCCGTGAAAGGCCAGTATCTGAGAAGTATTACGCTGAGCAGCACCATGGGCCCCGGCGTCAAAGTAAATGTTCTGAAGTTTTAAAAAACAGGGGTTGACAGAAGTCAACCCCTTATGCTATTATTTTCAATGGTCGTAAGACCGATGCCGAAGACAGTAGGTCCCACAGGGTTTACCGGGGTAAGTTCGCAGAACGCCTACCGAGGAAAGAGTTTTTACCGAGACTTTTTGCCTTCCTGTCTTCAGGGAGGCTTTTCTGTTATAAAACTCCTTTCGGCAGGGGAAATCCCAGATCATTCTATAAGGAGGTAAAAAAATGGCAAAGGTTGAATTAAAACAGCCTATCGTAGAAGAAATTTCCGCCAGCATTCAGGATGCCCAGTCTGTTGTCCTGGTTGATTACCGCGGCCTGACCGTGGAACAGGACACCCAGCTGCGCAAGAACCTGCGTGAGGCGGGAGTTGTCTACAAGGTGTACAAGAATACCTTTATGACCCGTGCGTTTAAGGACACCGTATTCGAAGGCCTGACCCAGTATCTGGAGGGGCCCAGTGCAGTGGCAATTTCCGCAGAGGATGCAACGGCACCGGCAAGACTGCTGTCCGAGTTCGCAAAGAAGGCTGATAAGCTGGAGATCAAAGCCGGTGTGGTGGAAGGCACCGTGTATGATGCGAAGGGAATTGCTTCTATTGCAAGCATTCCTTCCAGGGATGTACTTATTTCCAGACTGCTTGGCAGCCTGCAGAGCCCGATTACGAATTTTGCACGTGTTATGAACCAGCTGGCCGAGAAAGGCGGCGCTTCTGCAGTTGAAGCACCTGCAGCGGCACCTGCTGAGGAAGCAGCGGCAGAGACATCTGCAGCAGAATAGTTTTGAACCGTTACCACTATAACAATAAAAAAATGGAGGAAAATGAAAATGGCTAAATTAACAGCTCAGGAATTGATCGATGCTATCAAAGAGATGACTGTATTAGAGTTAAATGACCTTGTAAAGGCTTGTGAGGAAGAGTTCGGCGTATCTGCAGCGGCAGGCGTTGTTGTTGCGGCGGCAGGTCCTGCGGCAGGCGCAGAGGCAGAGGAGAAGACCGAGTTTGATGTAGAGCTGACCGAGGTTGGCGCCGAGAAGGTTAAGGTTATCAAGGTGGTACGTGAGATCACCGGCCTTGGCCTGAAGGAGGCAAAGGATCTGGTAGACGGTGCTCCCAAGGCTGTCAAGGAAGGCGCTTCCAAGGAAGAGGCTGAAGAAATTAAGAAAAAGCTTGAGGAAGTCGGCGCAAAGGTTACTCTTAAGTAATGGTGCAAAACACCGGCGGTTTTACAGAACGGAAGAAAGAATGACAGGATACGGTTCCCATGATTGCATGCGGAACCGTATTGCTTTTATGGAAAAAACTTCTTGACCCTTTGACGGGTTTGTGTTATCATAGACGATGCACTATTGTGCAGAGCTATGCCTTTTTTTAGTGGCAGAAAAGAAAGAACGGGGTGAAATGTCAATGGAAAAAAACAGAATACGCCCGGTAGCCGGTTCCAAGGTTATGCGTATGAGCTATGCGAGACAGAAAGAGGTTCTGGAGATGCCGAACCTGATCGAGGTCCAGAAGGACTCCTATCAGTGGTTCCTTGACGAAGGATTACGCGAGGTCTTCGACGATATTTCTCCTATCGCTGACTATAGCGGTTCCCTGAGCCTGGAGTTCGTAGACTTTGAACTCTGCAGGGACGATGTGAAGTATTCTATTGAAGAGTGTAAGGAAAGAGATGCAACCTACGCGGCACCGCTTACGGTCACGGTTCGCTTGTACAACAAGGAAAAAGAAGAAATCAGCGAGCATAAGATTTTTATGGGTGATCTGCCTCTGATGACGGAGACGGGTACTTTTGTGATCAATGGTGCAGAACGTGTCATCGTAAGCCAGCTGGTGCGTTCCCCCGGTATCTATTATGCAATCAGCCATGATAAGCTTGGCAAGAGGCTGTTTTCCTGCACGGTGATCCCGAACCGCGGTGCGTGGCTGGAGTATGAGACAGATTCCAATGACGTGTTTTATGTGCGTGTGGACAGAACCCGAAAGGTTCCCGTAACGGTATTGGTACGTGCGCTGGGAATCGGGACAAACGATGAAATCCGCGAGGTCTTCGGCGATGAGCCCAAGATTGAGGCAAGCTTTACCAAGGACACTGCTGAGAATTACCAGGAGGGTCTGTTAGAGCTGTATAAGAAAATCCGTCCCGGCGAGCCTTTGAGCGTGGAAAGCGCGGAGAGCCTGATTAACGCAATGTTTTTCGACCCCCGCAGATATGATCTGGCAAAGGTGGGCAGATATAAATTTAACAAGAAGCTGGCATTCAGAAACAGGATCAGGAATCATGTCCTGGCGGCGGATGTGGTGGATCCCTCCACAGGCGAGGTCCTTGCGTCCGCAGGTGACAAGGTGAGTGCGGAGCTGGCTGATTCCATTCAGAATGCGGCCGTGCCTTTTGTCTATATTCAGACCGAGGAGAGGAACGTAAAGGTTCTTTCCAATATGATGGTGGATCTTACTGCCTTTGTGGACTGTGAACCCAAGGCCCTGGGTATCCGTGAGAAGGTTTATTATCCTGTCCTGAAGCAGATATTGGATGAATTCGGTACGGATCCCGGCAAGCTTGCCGAGGCGATCAGGAAGAATATACATGAGCTTGTGCCCAAGCACATTACCAAGGAAGATATTATTGCATCCATAAATTATAATATGCACCTGGAATATGGTCTGGGAAATGACGATGACATTGACCATCTGGGGAACCGGCGTATCCGTGCGGTGGGTGAGCTGCTGCAGAATCAGTACCGCATCGGCCTTTCCAGGATGGAAAGAGTGGTGCGTGAACGTATGACCACCCATGATACGGACGATATTTCACCCCAGTCGCTGATAAATATTAAGCCTGTTACGGCTGCGGTGAAGGAGTTTTTCGGATCTTCCCAGCTGTCCCAGTTTATGGATCAGAATAATCCCCTGGCGGAGATCACCCACAAGAGGAGATTGTCTGCACTGGGTCCCGGCGGCTTGTCCAGAGACCGTGCCGGATTCGAGGTCAGGGACGTGCATTACTCCCATTACGGGAGAATGTGCCCTATTGAGACGCCCGAGGGTCCCAACATAGGTCTGATTAATTCCCTTGCAAGCTATGCCCACATCAATGAGTATGGCTTTGTGGAGGCACCCTACAGAAAAATTGACAAATCCAATGCGCAGAATCCGGTAGTCACGGATGAGGTAGTATATATGACTGCGGATGAGGAAGATAATTACCATGTGGCACAGGCGAGTGAGGCCCTGGACGAGGAAGGGCATTTCGTCCGTACTACCGTGTCAGGCCGTTACCGGGATGAGACCTCCGAGTATCCCCGCGCCATGTTCGATTATATGGATGTGTCGCCCAGAATGGTGTTCTCCGTTGCTACGGCCTTGATTCCTTTCCTGCAGAACGACGATGCAAACCGTGCGCTGATGGGTTCCAACATGCAGCGTCAGGCCGTGCCCCTGCTGACTACGGAAGCGCCTGCGGTAGGTACCGGTATGGAACCGAAGACCGCGGTGGACTCCGGTATGTGCGTGCTGGCAAAGAAGGCCGGTACGGTGGATTATGTGTCTTCCAATTTGATCAGGATCGTATATGACGACGGGGAGAAGGCGGAATTTAAGCTGATTAAGTTTTCCCGTTCCAACCAGTCCAACTGCTATAATCAGAAGCCCATTGTTTTCAAGGGCGACCGTGTGGAGGCAGGCCAGGTCATAGCAGACGGGCCGTCTACCGCAATGGGTGAGCTGGCGCTGGGCAAGAACCCCCTGATCGGTTTCATGACCTGGGAGGGTTATAACTATGAGGACGCGGTTCTTTTGAGTGAGAGACTGGTGCAGGAGGATGTGTATACTTCCGTCCATATTGAAGAGTACGAGGCAGAGGCCCGGGATACCAAGCTGGGGCCCGAAGAGATCACCAGGGACGTTCCCGGCGTAGGTGACGATGCGCTGAAGGACCTGGATGACAGAGGCATCATCAGGATCGGCGCCGAAGTCCGTGCGGGCGATATTCTGGTGGGAAAGGTGACACCCAAGGGTGAGACCGAGCTGACGGCGGAGGAAAGACTGCTGCGGGCGATTTTTGGCGAGAAGGCCAGAGAGGTTCGGGACACCTCGCTGAAGGTGCCTCATGGCGAATACGGTATCGTGGTAGATGCCAAGGTGTTTACCAGAGAGAATTGCGACGAGCTTTCTCCCGGCGTAAACATGGCCGTTCGCATTTACATTGCACAGAAGAGAAAGATTTCCGTGGGCGACAAGATGGCAGGCCGCCACGGTAATAAGGGCGTGGTCTCCCGGGTGCTGCCGGTGGAGGATATGCCGTATCTGCCTAACGGCAGGCCGCTGGATATTGTGCTGAACCCGCTGGGTGTGCCTTCCCGTATGAACATTGGACAGGTACTGGAGATCCACCTGTCGCTGGCGGCAAAGGCCCTGGGCTTTAATGTGGCTACACCGGTATTTGACGGCGCAAACGAGACCGATATTATGGACACCCTGGAGCTGGCAAACGACTACGTGAACCTTCCCTTTGACGGGGAAGAGGTAAAAGCCTGGAAGGCAGAGGGAAGGAAGGCTACCGCCGACGGCAGGGAGTGGTCAGGCGAGTGCTTTGAGAGCCTGCATAAGGAAGAGCTGCTTCCCGAGGTAATAGAATATCTGTCTGCCAACAGGGAACAGAGGAGCACATGGAAGGGTGTCAGGATTTCCAGAGACGGAAAGGTTCGTCTGCGGGACGGCCGTACCGGTGAGTATTTTGACAGTCCTGTTACCATTGGCCATATGCACTATCTGAAGCTGCATCATCTGGTAGACGACAAGATCCATGCCCGTTCCACCGGCCCGTACTCACTGGTTACCCAGCAGCCCCTGGGCGGAAAGGCACAGTTTGGCGGACAGCGTTTCGGAGAGATGGAGGTCTGGGCGTTGGAGGCATATGGTGCATCCTACACCTTGCAGGAGATTCTGACAGTGAAATCCGATGATGTGGTGGGGCGTGTGAAGACCTATGAAGCGATCATCAAGGGAGATAATATTCCCGAGCCCGGTATTCCTGAGTCCTTTAAGGTGCTTTTGAAGGAGCTTCAGGCTTTGGGGCTGGATGTGAGAGTGCTCCGTGACGACCAGACGGAGGTCGAGATCATGGAGACGATTGATTACGGCGATACGGATTACCGCTATGAAATGGAAGGAGACCGTAAGTATGACGATGATTATGACAACGGTTCTCTTGGCAGAATGGGCTATCAGGCGCAGGAATTCGACGATGAAAGCGGCGAATTGGTAAGCTCTGACGATGACAGCTTTGACGACGAGGAATTTGACGACGAGGTGGAAGATTCCGAGATGGCGGATTTCGAGGGAGACGAGGACTTCGAGTGAAATAATTGATGCTAACAGCATAAGAAGGGAGTGCCATTCATGCCAGAAGTTAAAAATGAAACAGCCTATCAGCCAATGACGTTTGACGCCATAAAGATCGGCCTGGCTTCACCGGAAAAGATCAGGGAGTGGTCTCACGGCGAGGTTTTAAAGCCGGAGACGATTAACTACAGGACCTTAAAGCCTGAGCGGGACGGCCTGTTCTGCGAGAAAATATTTGGTCCCAGTAAGGACTGGGAGTGCCATTGCGGTAAATACAAGAAAATCAGATATAAGGGTGTGGTCTGTGACCGGTGTGGCGTGGAAGTGACAAAGGCCAGTGTCCGCAGAGAGCGTATGGGCCATATTGAGCTTGCCGCTCCTGTGTCCCATATCTGGTATTTTAAAGGTATCCCCAGCCGTATGGGATTGATTCTGGATCTGTCTCCCAGGGTGCTGGAGAAGGTATTGTACTTTGCATCCTATATTGTCCTGGATCCGGGGGACAGCACCCTGGAGTACAAGCAGATCCTTTCCGAGAAGGAATACCAGGATGCGCGGGAAACATACGGGAATAAATTCCGCGTAGGCATGGGCGCAGAGGCCATCAAGGAGCTGCTGCAGGCCATTGAGCTGGAGACCGAGGCGGAGGAGCTGAAGGCGGGCCTTCGGGATTCCTCAGGACAGAAGCGCGCGCGTATTATCAAGAGGCTGGAGGTCGTAGAGGCTTTCCGGGAATCCGGAAACCAGCCGGAGTGGATGATTATGGACGTTATTCCGGTGATACCGCCGGATATTCGTCCCATGGTACAATTGGACGGCGGGCGGTTTGCAACCTCTGACCTCAATGATTTGTACAGAAGGATTATCAACAGGAACAACCGTCTGAAGAGACTGCTGGAGCTGGGAGCGCCGGATATTATTGTCCGTAATGAGAAAAGGATGCTGCAGGAGGCAGTGGACGCGTTGATAGATAACGGCAGAAGAGGGCGCCCGGTCACCGGACCCGGCAACAGGGCGTTAAAGTCCCTGTCCGATATGCTGAAGGGTAAGTCGGGGCGTTTCCGTCAGAACCTGCTGGGTAAGCGTGTGGACTATTCCGGTCGTTCCGTTATCGTGGTAGGGCCCGAGCTGAAAATATACCAGTGCGGCCTGCCCAAGGAGATGGCCATCGAGCTGTTTAAGCCCTTTGTAATGAAGGAACTGGTGGCAAAGGGGATCAGCCAGAATATTAAGAATGCCAAGAAGCTTGTGGATAAGATGGACACCCAGGTATGGGATGTGCTGGAGGAGGTTATCAAGGAGCATCCCGTGATGCTGAACCGTGCTCCGACACTGCACAGGCTGGGGATCCAGGCCTTCGAGCCTATTCTGGTGGAAGGTAAGGCTATCAAGCTGCATCCTCTGGTATGTACCGCGTTCAATGCAGACTTTGACGGAGACCAGATGGCAGTGCATCTTCCGCTCTCCGTGGAGGCTCAGGCAGAATGCCGGTTCCTGCTGCTGTCTCCCAATAACCTGTTGAAGCCTTCCGACGGCGGCCCCGTGGCCGTGCCTTCTCAGGACATGGTTCTGGGAATTTATTACCTGACCCAGGAAAGGCCGGGTGCGGTAGGCGAAGGGAAATTCTTTAAGAGTGTGAACGAGGCGATACTTGCCTATGAGAATAAGTCCTGTACCCTCCATTCCAGGATTACCGTCCGTGTGAGCAAGAAAACTGCCGATGGCCGGGTGGTCAGCGGAAATGTGGAGTCCACGCTGGGGCGTTTCCTCTTTAATGAGATCCTTCCCCAGGACCTGGGGTATGTGGACAGGACGAAACCGGAGGATTTCCTGAAGCTGGAGGTGGATTTCCATGTGGGCAAGAAGCAGCTCAAGCCGATTCTGGAGAGAGTTATCAATACTCACGGAGCGGTAAAGACTGCGGAGGTGCTGGATGATGTCAAGGCCATCGGCTACAAGTATTCCACAAAGGCGGCTATGACGGTATCCATCTCGGATATGACCGTGCCGGAGCAGAAAGCCGAACTGCTGGCGGAGGCACAGGACACGGTTGACAGGATCTCTGCCAATTTCCGCAGAGGACTGATTACCGAGGAAGAGCGTTACCGCGCAGTGGTGGAGACCTGGAACGAAACCGATAAGGAATTGACCGATGTGCTGCTGGCCGGACTGGATAAGTACAACAATATCTTTATGATGGCTGACTCCGGCGCCCGTGGTTCCAACCAGCAGATCAAGCAGCTGGCCGGTATGCGCGGACTGATGGCGGATACTACCGGACGTACCATCGAGCTGCCGATTAAGTCCAATTTCCGTGAGGGCCTGGATGTGCTGGAGTACTTCGTATCCGCACACGGAGCCCGCAAGGGCTTGTCCGATACCGCTCTCCGTACCGCGGACTCCGGTTATCTGACCAGACGAATGGTGGACGTTTCCCAGGAGCTTTCCATCCGTGAGACAGACTGCTGTGAGGGCAGGGACGAAATCCCGGGCATAGTGGTCAAGGCTTTTATGGACGGCAAGGAGACCATCGAGAGCCTGAAGGACAGAATTACAGGAAGATATTCCTGCGAGGATATTTATGATAAGGACGGAAATCTGATTGTCAAGCATAACCATATGATTACCCCCAGCCGGGCAGCCAGGATTTTGAGCACAGGCGTCAACGAGGCGGGAGAGCCCGTGGAGGCGGTAAAGATCAGGACCATACTGACCTGCCGTTCTCATGTGGGTATCTGTGCAAAGTGTTACGGTGCCAACATGGCTACCGGCGAGGCGGTACAGGTGGGTGAGGCGGTAGGTATCATTGCCGCACAGTCCATCGGTGAGCCCGGTACGCAGCTGACCATGAGAACCTTCCATGCAGGCGGCGTTGCCGGTGACGATATTACCCAGGGTCTTCCCCGTGTAGAGGAGCTTTTTGAGGCCCGTAAGCCCAAGGGCCTTGCGATTATTGCGGAATTTGCCGGAAAGGTTGAGATTAAGGACACCAAGAAAAAGCGGGAAGTGGTCATTAACAATGACGAGACAGGAGAATCCAAGGCATATCTGATTCCTTACGGCTCCCGTATCAAGGTCATGGACGGACAGATGCTTGAGGCCGGCGACGAGCTGACGGAGGGTTCTGTCAATCCCCACGATCTGCTGAAGATCAAGGGAATCCGTTCTGTGCAGGATTATATGCTTCGGGAAGTGCAGAGAGTTTATCGTCTGCAGGGCGTGGATATTGCAGATAAGCATATCGAAGTGATTGTACGTCAGATGCTGAAAAAGGTTCGCATCGAAAACAATGGCGATACGGAATTCCTGCCGGGGACTCTGGTTGACGTATTGGAATATGAGGACATGAATGAGGAGCTGACAGCCCAGGGCAAGGAGCCGGCGGAAGGCAAGCAGGTTCTGCTGGGTATTACCAAGGCGGCCCTGGCCACCAATTCCTTCCTGTCGGCGGCATCCTTCCAGGAGACCACAAAGGTTCTGACGGAAGCGGCTATCAAAGGCAAAGTGGATAACCTGATCGGCCTGAAGGAAAATGTTATCATCGGAAAGCTGATTCCCGTGGGTACAGGAATGAAGAGATACCGTAATACCAGGCTGAGCACGGACGAGATAGATACCATCTCCTTTGAGGAGCTTGATGCCGGGGACGAGATCAATGATGAAATCGTTGTCGAGGAAGAAATCATGGAGCCGGAAGCGGAAGAAGCTGAAGACGCAGCAGAAGCGGAGGCAGTAATGGTAACGGAGTCATAATTCTGTCGGGCGCAAGTCAGGACAGACAAAGGGGGAAGAGGGATTTATCCCGCTTCCCCCGCCGTATATGGGGGATTTTAACCGGAGAACCGTTTTACAGATGGAGGATACTATGGAAGAAAGAAGAAAGATCGTGCGGACAAAGTACATTGACATGAATGTAATCATAATCTGTGATACCGAGGAAAAATATTATATCAAAGTGGAAAATGTCAGCCCCCTGGGAATGGGAATCAGGATGCCGGCGGGAAGTCCGGACATTGTAGGGAAGGAAGTCATTGTTGTTGCGGAGAGCATGATTATGTTTGCAGTGGTGCGCCGCATGGTTCCCTGTGAAGACGGCAGTATTGAAGTGGGCATTGAAGGGAAAGCTTTTACGGAGGACATGCTGACTTGCTTATTTGAAAATATCGGGAAAGGAGTGTAGCTTGTTATGAAGGTCTTGGTGACAGGCGGAAAAGGACAGCTGGGATATGATGTCTTGAATGAGCTGGCAAGACGCAATATTCCTGCGGTGGGAGTGGACATTGACGAAATGGACATCACCGACGGAGCCAGTGTGGAAAGAGTGCTCAGGGAGGCGGCCCCGGATGCGGTGATCCATTGCGCCGCTTATACGGCAGTGGATGCGGCGGAAGACAACGAAGCACTCTGCCGCAGGGTCAATGCGGAAGGCACCCGGAATATTGCTTCCGTGTGCAAGGCGCTGGACATGAAAATGCTCTATATCAGCACCGATTATGTATTCGGCGGCGAGGGCGACCGCCCCTGGGAGCCGGAGGATGAGAGGGAGCCCCGGAGTGTATACGGGCAGACAAAGTACGAGGGAGAGCTGGCGGTTCAGGAGCTTCTGGACAAGTACTTTATTGTGCGCATTGCCTGGGTGTTCGGCATCAACGGAAAGAATTTTGTGAAAACCATGCTGAAGCTGGCGGAAAACCATGACACCATACGGGTGGTGAACGACCAGTTCGGCTCGCCCACATATACTTTTGACTTGGCCAGGCTGTTGGTGGATATGGTGCTTACGGAGAAATACGGCATTTACCATGCTACCAATGAGGGAAGCTGTTCCTGGTATGAGTTTGCCTGCGCTGTTTTTAAGGAGGCCGGTGTGGCCGTCAATGTGGTGCCGGTATCCACGGCGGAATATGGCGCAAAGGCAAAGCGCCCGGCAAACAGCCGTATGAACAAGGATAAGCTGACCCGGATGGGATTTGACAGGCTGCCTCCCTGGCAGGATGCCCTGAAGAGATATGTGAGGCTTTTATCTGGCAGGTAGGTTCTGCAAACCGGTTATGCCGGCGGCATGAGGGGAAGGAGAATGGAATTGCTGAAAAAAGTTTTGTCTGTTTTGGTGTGTTTCGTTATGCTTGCCGTGATGCTGGGCGTTGGTGCTTCCGGCGGACGGGACACTGCCGATGCTGATGCCATTGGCATCGGCGTGATTATGGGTGAGGCCGTAAGAGTACGCAAGGCTCCGTCCACAAGTGCGGAAATGGTTGCGACACTTAAGGGCGGGCAGGAGGTAACCGTTCTGGCGGAAGAAAACGGTTTTTACCAGATTATTCTAAAAATAGAAGGGGGGGAAACTGTGGAAGGGTATATGAAGGAGAGCCTGATCAGCATGAAAGAATATTTTAACAAAAATCACTGATTTTAAGCAAAAAAAATGAAAAATACAATTGACAACACATCTGTTAGCAAGTATACTATCTAAGTGTGCGCACAGATGTGTATTTTTTTGTGTGCCATAAATAATACTAATATATGAAAGAGGTGAAACAGAATGCCAACATTTAACCAGTTAGTTAGAAAAGGACGTCAGACCACTGTAAAGAAGTCCACAGCACCCGCTCTGCAGAAGGGATACAATTCTCTTCACAAGAAGGCTACGGATGTATCCGCACCCCAGAAGCGCGGGGTATGTACCGCTGTGAAGACTGCGACTCCCAAGAAGCCTAACTCAGCGCTCAGAAAGATTGCCAGAGTACGTCTTTCCAACGGAATCGAGGTAACAAGCTATATTCCGGGAGAAGGCCATAATCTGCAGGAGCACAGCGTTGTCCTGATCCGTGGTGGCAGGGTAAAGGATCTGCCCGGTACCAGATACCACATCATTCGTGGTACTCTTGATACAGCAGGTGTTGCCAACAGAAAGCAGGCGCGTTCCAAGTATGGCGCTAAGAGGCCCAAAGAATCCAAGAAGTGATTCAGAACGTCTGCAGACTAACGGCGCTGCCGCGCCCGTTTAGTACCACAAAAACGTAACTAAGATAAGTGTTGGAATTCTGTTATGGTAAGATAAATCCTTATTACAGAACAGCACGAACACTTGGGGAAACACATGTGAGTACCGACGATTTAACACAAGTTCATTTTGTTAAGGAGGGAAGAACCGTGCCACGTAAGGGACATATTCAAAAAAGAGATGTATTAGCAGATCCTCTGTACAATAACAAGGTGGTTACCAAGCTGATCAATCATGTCATGCTTGACGGCAAGAAGGGTGTAGCCCAGAGAATTGTATACGACGCATTTGCGAAGGTAGAGGAGAAGTCCGGTAAGCCTGCCCTGGAAGTATTTGAAGAGGCGATGAATAATATCATGCCCGTTCTGGAGGTAAAGGCAAGACGTATCGGCGGCGCTACCTATCAGGTGCCTATTGAGGTAAGGCCTGAGAGACGCCAGACTTTGGGTCTGCGCTGGCTTACCATGTTTTCACGCAAGAGAAGCGAGAAGACCATGAAGGACAGGCTGGCAAACGAAATTCTTGACGCAGCCAATAACACCGGCGCTTCTGTCAAGAGGAAAGAAGACATGCACAAGATGGCTGAAGCAAACAAGGCGTTTGCGCACTACAGATTTTAAAGACAGCATAATCAATATAGGAGGAAAAGATCTTGGCTGGAAGAGAATATCCGTTAGAGAGAACCAGGAATATCGGAATTATGGCTCATATCGATGCGGGTAAGACCACATTGACGGAGCGTATTCTGTATTATACCGGTGTAAACTACAAGATCGGCGATACTCACGAGGGCACTGCTACCATGGACTGGATGGAGCAGGAG
>ERZ777011.1596-NODE-1596-length-22784-cov-15.313916_pt1 | contig 22784 bp, 25 predicted proteins | sample MGYA00374964_ERZ777011 | MGnify/ENA primary metagenome ERZ777011 (study PRJEB29310, sample SAMD00008975) | mouse gut metagenome | study: EMG produced TPA metagenomics assembly of the Metagenome analysis of fecal microbiota from mouse which was promoted... | reverse complement strand
TTGGAGCCACTAAGGAGAATTGCACTCCTGACCTACAGGTTACGAATCTGTTGCTCTGCTAACTGAGCTATAGTGGCATACTATAAGGAATATCTCGAAAGACATTCCTTACTTTAAATTATTGACCATTAAAATCAAGTTTATATAAACTTCTTGTTTCAGAACCATCTATTTTTGTTAAATTAATAACGTAATTATTGTCTGCTGTATCTGTATAGTAAATCCAATCTTCTAAAACGTTAATAAATCTTGGATTTTCAATTTCAACTACAACTTGATGCTCAGTTCCATCTGTTTTTACTTTATGAATACAAACAGTATCATCTGAGCTATCTTCATTTTCGTCTTTATAATTCAAATAATAAATATATTTTCCTTGTACATTCATATTATACGCTTTTGAATCATAAACTTTCTCATCATTTGATCCATCTACATTTACTCTATGAATAGCATTATTTTCGGCATTTACATAGTAGATAACATCACCAACCATATTTGGATTATATAATCTTCTACCATTTACTACTGGTCTTGCATTTGTTCCATCTAAATTCATAATATATGTTACATAATCTGTTTCACTTTCTGGATTGTCTGGTAAATTATCATATAAAATATATTTATCAGTAACACCTACAAATCCTGTTTGATTATCACTTATTTTTGTTCTATTTCCACCATTTGTATCCATTACATATATATTATAGTCTGCTCCAACATAATATATTTTATCTTTTATTACATAAATAGATACTGTATTTCCACTAAATTCGCCATCATTTATAACTTTTAATTCTTTACCGTCTGTTGACATTTTATATATTCTATTTTTCGGATATGCTGTTGAAGTAGCAACTTCCTCATCAACTTTTTCACCTTCTTCTGCTGGTTCAAAAGCTATAAAATATAAATAATTTCCAACAACATTAATTGAATATATTTCCCAATCTTTTTTTGCTAATACTTGCTTTTCTGTTCCATCTGTTTTAATTTTATCAATTTCAACTTCCATTCCATCTTCTGCAAAGCTTACATAGTATATCCAATCACCTTGTATATTTGACCATCCTAAATTAACATTGTTATTACCAATATTAGCACCAATTTTATTTGTTTTAGTAATCATACTACTAAATACTCCTGTAATTAATTCAACAGCAACAAGTGCAACTACAAGAATAACCGCTATAATAGCAACAATAATTTTAGTTTTACCTTTTTTAGGAGCTTTCTCTTTTTTCGGATTTTGCTCCTTTTTTATTTCAAATTTATTATCATCCTCATTTCCTATATCTGATAATAAGCTATTTTTGCAATCATCACAAAGCTTATTTTCTCCATCTGGAATTTCTTTTCCACATTTTGTGCAATTCATCTTATGCCCTCCTTAATTATTTATCATGAGTTTTAAGTCTATCTTATACAATTTTATGAAATACTTTTTTGCCTTTTTGGATAATTGCATAACCTTCTTTAAAATCTTTTTCTGATAATACATATTTAATATCTGAAATTTTTTCATCATTCAAAGATACTCCACCTTGATTAATTAAATCCTTAGCTTGTCCTTTTGATGATACAAGTTTTGCTTCTATCATAGCATCAATTATTGAAATTTCTCTGTTAGAAAGTTCAGTAGTTGGCATATTATCAGTATTTTTATTTCCACCAAACAATGCCTCAGAAGCTTCTTCTGCTTTTTTTGCTTCCTCTTCTCCATGAATTAATTTTGTAATTTCATAAGCTGCTATTTTTTTAGCATCATTTATTTTTTCATCTTTTAAACTTGATAATCTTTTTACTTCCTCATCTGGCAAATATGTAAGCAATGACAAAACTTTTTCTACTTCTGTATCACCAATATTTCTCCAATATTGATAAAATTCATAAGGAGATGTTCTTTCTGGATTTAACCATAAAGCTCCTTTTGCTGTTTTACCCATTTTTTTACCATCAGCCGTAGTAAGCAATTTAAACGTTAGACCAAATGATTCATTTGATCCAATTCTACGAATTAACTCTACACCACCTATGATATTTGACCATTGATCATTTCCACCTATTTGTAGTTTGCAATCATATTTTTTATGCAAATACCAAAAATCATAACTTTGTAAAAGTAAATATCCCATCTCAAAGAATGTAAGACCTGTTTCAAGTCTATTTTTATAACATTCCTGAGCTAACATTTTGCTAACTGTAAATTGAGAACCTATCTCACGCATAAAATCTATATATTTCAAATCTAATAACCAATCTGCATTATTAACAATTATTGCTGCATTTTCTCCTTCAAAAGAAACAAATCTCTCAGCTTGTTTCTTTATTGCTGCAACATTTGCATCTAATTGTTCTCTTGTAAGCATTTGTCTCATATCTGTTCTTCCAGAAGGATCACCAATTGTCGCAGTTCCTCCCCCCATTAATATAATAGGTCTATGTCCTGCTTTTTGTAATCTTGATGCTACCATCAAAGCAACAAAATGTCCAATATGCATACTGTTTGCAGTTGGGTCTATACCAATATAAAATCTTACACTTTCCTTTTGAAATAATTTGCGTATTTCATCTTCATGTGTTAACTGTTCAATATATCCTCTATCTTCAAGTTCTTTAATTATATCTGTCATGAAACTTCCTCCTATTTAATGTCACATTTAATATTTTCTTCGTTTATTCCACCTATATTTGATGAAGTCTCTGGAAAATATATTCCACTAAATTCTTCTGCTTGAAGATAGCGATTTAAGTTTCTAGATGTAATTCCTGCTTTAATAGCTAAATCTTGTTTTGTTGTTCCAACTTCAAGACCTTCGCTTAAAACTCCCTTTAATTTTACAACTTCTGCATTGTCTTTAATTGTACATTCTCTACATACTTCACCTTCTGTTGTATGTAGACTTCCACAACGAACACATTTTTTTATTTCCATAATAGACCTCCTAAAATCTTAATTTGCTCCTATCATATCACATAAAGTGCAAAAAAGAAACATTTTTCTTCAAATTTTATTACATTAATTTTAACATTCCTTCTGTTACAAAAAAAGCTAAAATCATTAAAATAGTTCCTATAATAAAAGTATAGTCTGAGAATATATATTTTGCATTTTCTGGCAAAATTCTTTCATCAGTTGTTATCAATTTCTCTTTTGCTTTAACTTTTCTAATTAATTCTTCTATAAATACAACTCCACCGATAAGAATAATTACTAATGCAAATATTGTTAGACCTAAATATGCACTAGAAAGTTCACAATATACAAGTATTGTTCCTATTGCTGCATACGAATTATTTAAAGCATGTAATAGCATATTATATCTCATTTTTCCTGTTTTTATATATAAATTTCCCAATATTAATCCCATAAAAAATGCAAATATTCCTTGGGTTATATTTAAATGGCAAACAGCAAATACTATTGAAGAAATTAATATAGCAAACTTATCTCCAAATTTTCTAGTTAAATTTATCAAACCTTTTCTGAAAAGTATTTCTTCAAATATTCCTGGTATAATTGCTATTGTTAATACAAATAAAACTGCTGTAAATACATTATTTAATCCATCCATATCCAAAATGCTTTCTACTGCTTTGTTTTCTAACCCTGATACCATTTGCAATATTATCAAAGCAATCTGAATTAAACCAGTGAAAAATACTGAAATTAAGAATATCTTTCCATTTTCTTTAAAATTACTTTTTACTTTATTTTCATATTTATTAGTATATAAACATATAAAACCATATGGTAAAATTAAACTAACAATAGATGAAATTGCCATTGTAATTAATCTTATTTGTATATCTGTAAAGACATTTTTTAACATTGAAGCAACTAAAACATTAAAAATAAGTTCAGAAATTATTTGTATTACAAAATATAAAATTACAGTCATTCCAATAGATAAAGCTAATGTTCTAAATTTGTATTTTTCTAGTTTTAAATTTTGTTCTTCTTTCAAAGTAAGTTCTTTTTTCTCTTTTTTCTTCTTACTTTTTTTCTTGCTATAATCTAAAACTCCATTTTTAAAAATTTTACTACATATATTAAAAGTAATTGGAATTGAAATCACAAGTAATACAAGTGATAAAATAATTTGCCAAACTTTTGCTTGACCAATAATCATTATTGCTGGTATAAAATAATTTGAAATTAATGGTATGCAAGACAAAATATATATAAACGCATTCATATTTATATATGGGTTAATTAAAGCAAATGTAAGCATATAAACTGAAATTGTTATTACCATTAGGAAAGTCATTGAATTTCCAGCTTCTGACATACTTGTTGTCTTTGATGAAAGCGTAGCTTGTATTATTGATAATAAAATTAGAGTAAGTAATGAATATACAAACACAACACAAATGTATGCAATAATATCTTTATCTAATGACATTATAATTGCTTCTGAATTTGTTGCCAAATCTACTCCATTAGCTAACATTATAGCTGAATTTAGCAAATTTCCTATCATATAATAAACTAAACCAAATATTGCCTGAATTAGAATAATTGAAATTACACTAATAATTTTAGCTAATAGATATTCTTTCTCTGTAACAGAAGTTAGCACATATTCAATTGATTTTGAAACTTTTTCATTAGCAACTTCATTTGCTATTTTAGAAAAAATAAATATTGAAATCATATATACTATAATTGTACTAACAGATTGAATTATTTGTTTTGTATCAGAATTATCTGCATTAACTCCGAGCATAACTCTTTCAACTTCTATTTCAGAATTTAGTAATTCTAATTTTTCTACATCTATATTTGTATTCTTAGAAAACTCTTCTAATCTAACTTCTTCTAATATATTTATGATTTTATCAAATAATGTTCCATCAATGCCTTCCTTAGAAGTAATTTTTGCTTTTATCATTTCTACATCATCTTGAAATACTTCAAGTATAACCAAATTATCTTCAATATTTTCTTCTGTATATTCATTTTTATCAACTTTACTAAGTGTTACTTTCTCATTGTTTTCAAAAGTTTTTTGAAGTTTGTCAGTTAATAAATTATCATTATCTACATATTGAATTGTCATCTCATCATCAAACAATTCGATATTATTATCTTCTAAAAATTTTCTTATATTACTTGCATTCGACATAATTAATAATATTATTAATAGTAAAACATTGAATATTACAAACCACTTATTTTGTATATTCTGTTTTATCGAAAATTTAACTATTCCTTTTATTTTTTGCTTATTCATCTAATTTTCCTACCTTATCTATGAATATATCATTTAAACTATGGTGTTTTTTACCATTTATTTCATAATTTTCTAAAATATCTTGTAAATTTCCTTGTAAAACACAATTTCCATGATCTATAATCATGATATCTTCACAAAGCATCTCGATATGCTCCATTCTATGTGATGAAAAAATTATTGTTTTTCCTTCTTCTTTTAATTTTAAAATAGCTTTTTTCAATTCTTCCACACTGATTGGATCCAAACCAGAAAACGGTTCATCTAAAATAAGTAAATCTGGATTATGCAATACAGAAACAATAAACTGAATTTTTTGTCTGTTACCTTTTGATAAATCTTTAATTTTCTTATTCATATATTCTAGTATATTAAATTCTTCTAACCATTTTATTAAATTCTCTTTTATTTCTTCTTCATTCAATAATTTAAGTGAACCATAATATTCACAAAGTTCTACTACTGTATATGTTGGAATTAAACTTCCTTCTTCTGGTAAATACCCAATTCTATCTAAAACATTACTATCAATTTTCTTTCCATCATATAAACAACTTCCTTCTGTTGGTTCTAAAATATTTAAAATCATTCTAAAAGTTGTTGATTTTCCTGCACCATTTCTTCCAACAATTCCAAAAATTTTTCCTCGTTCAACTCTAAAAGAAATATTATTTACAGCAACATTATTTTCAAATTTTTTTGTTATATTTTGTAATTCTAACATTTCATATCCTTTCCTTACATTTAAGTATAAAACAATAGGGAGTTTAAAACTCCCCATAAATTAATTTTCTTCTTTTTTCTCGTAACTGTTTATATATACCATTAATTCTATAATAGAAATTGCTGTTAATCCCATAACATATATTGGAGACATTGGTACTCTTAATATTGCAAAAATACTTAATAAAGATAAAACTGTAATAAGAATTATTGCAATTATTTTCGCTAATAGTTTAATTAAATTTTCTTCTCTAAATTTAGCTGCAATATATGCTAAAATAACTACTGTTGAAATTACAATTGGTTGTACATAAGGTTTTATCCAATCCCTCATTCTAACATTTGCAACAGTTTCAATTTTAACTTCATCTACACTTTTTGTAGTACCAAATTTCTCATTTAATTTATTTACTAAATTAGCTTTTTCTTCATTTGTTATTGATTCTGCATTTATACTAACTGCATCATCAAAAACTTCAACTGTTTTTAATACAATTTTTTTATCTTTAAAAACTTCATCACAAATGCTTCTAACATCTTTCATTTCGAAATCTTTTCCGATAACAAATTCTATAACTTCATGTTGTTCTAATAAAAAATTAACATTAAAACCTTTAAATAAAACAACTATTATTCCTGCTATTATAAGTAAACACAATCCTAAGATTACTACTTTTTTATTTAATAATTTATCCATTTTACTACTTCCCTTCTTAGTCTACATATATTGTTCTTGTAATTATAAAACTATATATAATCTGAACAAATAATCCCCAGAACATAATCATACCAACACTACTTATTGTAACATTATTCATAAAAGTAAATATCACAGCTACTATCCATAATGGAATAATAGTTATATTTATTTTTTTCATAGTTTCTGTAAAAGCATGTTTTTTTGAATCTGTTTTTATTCTATTTAGGAAGTTAAATAAAAATAAATAATTTACAACAATTACTCCAAGTAAAGCTATTAAACTATTTGGTGTTATAACTACATTTGTATATCTAATAGCAAGTAAAGTTATTGCTATATATCCTATACTTGTAATTGTTCCTAAAAATCCATTAAATTTGTATTTGAACATCATAACCAATGAAACTATTGCAATAGCACCCACAAAAGCTACCTCAGCTAATATTACCATATCATCTGTTACTTGTGATTGTACAAAATTGTCTGATGCCAAAGTATATACATTTGGAGTTTTTCCATTATCTATTAAATTAGCAAAATATGAAGCAGATTCAAAATTTTCTAAAAATGTATTATAATCAGTTGTTGCTTCACCCATTACAATTTGTAACACACCTTGTGTTAATTCTTCTCCAAAATAAGTTTCTACTAATGTTTGGTTATCTATTTTTATTTGAATAGATTTAGTTTCTTTTTCATCATTTTCATTTGTAGTTTGTACATAAGTATTACTTATTTCTTTTAAAGTATCAATTTTGTCTTTATTGAATTCTATTTGAAGCAATGCTTGAAATGATTCGTTTGAATAATATATTGCATTTGCTTTCTTTATATCATCATTATTTAATAATACAACACCAGTTTGTCCATCAACAATTTCAAATTTACCTTGTGTAAGAGCTAGTCTATATGCATTTTGTGTATTTTCATCTTCTGGAACTTCTAATACTAAATTTCCAGTAATATTATCTAATCTAATATTATATTCTGGAATTTGAGCTTTTTCTAATCTAGTTTGAATTATTTTTTTTGATTTTTCATAACTTTCTTGATTTAAAACTGAATCCTCATTTGCTTTGATTGTTCTTTTTTCAGTTTTAAATTCAACTTTTTCAGCTTCTTCTTTTGCTACATTATCTCCTGTTCCATCAGTAGTAGCATCCAAAGATACTCCTGAACTATCAGAAGTACTTTCTTCAACTACTGTTCCTTTATAATTTCCATTATCATCAATATATACATTTTTTTCTTCTGATGCTGTATCTAATGTAAACTTAAATTCTCTTGTTCCAGCAAATTCCATACCCAAAGAAAATTCTGGTATTATATTTGCTTTCGCATTTAAGTTATCTCTAAATACTCCAACAAAAGATATTAGTGAAAGTATAAGTATAATAAATATTATAGCTATTGTTTTAAATATTTTTATTTTCTTTTCCAACGCTTTTTCCTCCTATAATAAGTTTGTATCATTAATAACTAATTCAAACCATAATCCTAAATATTTTGCTGCTCGTTTGCTCATATTTGTTCTATCCATAAAAATTTGAAAATAATCTATTACAGGACAAATTCTTGTATCAATTTTTAAAATTAAAGAAATTTTTCTTTCTTCTGTATTAACAATTAAATTAGAATTTGTTACTGCATAATTTACTTCATCATGCTTATCAAATAATGTTCTATCTGTTTTCGACACTCTGCTTCTATGCACATCAGATTTATCTGCTAAAATCAAAGCTGCCGATATGTCACTAACTGGGGTTCCAGTAACTTCATCATGATTTCCTATCGCCATCATAATTTCTGTACTGTCTTTTGCATCCATTCCCATTTCTCTTAAAATATTATAAGCAAGTATTGCTCCTGTATGCGCATGATCTACTCTATTTACCGAATTACCAATATCATGTAAATAACCAGCAATTTTCACAAGTTCAATCCTATGCTCATCATAACCTAATGTTTCAAGAATATTTGCTGCTCTATGTGAAACTAAACCAATATGTCTTTCTGAATGTTCTGTAAATCCTAGAACATCTAATTGCCTTTGAGCATTTCTTACAAACTCTGTAACATCAGGGTTTTTCATAACATCTTCAACTGTTATCATAAAACCTCCTAACTGATTAACAACATAAGTCTTTTAAATTGTATATTAAAATCGCAAAAATATCAACTATTTTTTGCGATTTTTACAATTTTTCTTATTTTAAATTAACACCTAAAATTCCTCCTATTGCTCCTCCAATTATTCCACCTAAAAACATATATAATGCACTCAAAGTTAGTACAAAATTAGAATTTAATATACTTGATACTAAATATAAAATTAACATATATACTAGCCCTAATATAGAACCAAATACAATTCCTTTTTCTTTTATTTTTTTACTAGCCAAAAATGCTCCAATTAGAACACTAAAACTAGATATAAAAATTATTGACATTCCCATTATGCTTTCTGAAACATTACTCAAACTAAGTACCATTGATAAAACAAATAATAAAATCAATGTTAAAATTATAGATATTGCTAAGTCTTTACCAAGTATTTTATAATTTTCTATATTTCCCATATGCACCTCCTAATATATTATATAAAAAAAATAGCGGAAATATAACTTCCGCTACTCTTTATTTTATTGTACTATAATTGTTTCTGTTCCTTCATCTTCACCTGTCTGCTCATTTGATTCATCAGGTTCATTAGTATTTTCTTGGTCATTAGAATCATTCGTTGTTGTTCCTAAATTTTTCAAAACATCTTTCAAATTTAATTGTTCATTACCAAATTCTGCATAGTAATTTGTTTCTCCTGCTCTTGTTACTGAATATATTTTTGAATATACAGCTGGTACAACAATTGTTTCTTTTTCAATATCATATATAGCATATAGTCCATTGAAATTTATTACTAATCCTTCAACACCTACTGATTTTGGAACTACTAGCACACTGTCTTCTCCTGTCTCGCTTGTTTTGCATCCAAATCCCTCATATACTGGTTTTAATAATTCTCTACCTTTTATATCATATAAACCATATGCACCATCAAGTTCTACTACAATACATTTATCAAAAAGTAAATTTCTATCATCATTATCTGCAACTTCAAAATCGTCTATATTTTTAAGTCCTATTTCATCATAATCAACATGAAGTACAACTTCACCTTCTCTGTTTAATACACCATATTTATTGTCTTTTTTTACTAAATATAATTGTTCAATTTCATCTAAAATAGATATATCATCATAATCTGTTGGTTTAATTATTGTATTACCATCTTTATCCAATAAACCAACTGTATTTTCAGCACTCATAAAGAATTCCTTAGAGTTTTGTAAAAATTCTAAATTTTCATATTTAACACTTAAAATTTCTTTTCCTGAATTATCTATAACTCCAAAAATTCCATTATCTCCAACTACAATTAGTCCATAAGGTAATGCTCTAATATTTTCATAAACTCCACTTATTGTAGCATATTCCAATGATGCTGCCACTTGCATTGCATTTTGGAATAATGTTGGTAAAGTATATAATTTTATTCTATTTTCTGTTCTTGTATCTACCATAACATTAAATACATCTGTCATTTTTTCAAAAGGAAGATATAATTGATTATCAAACATTTTAATTGTTTTATCCAAAACAAAAGTATTTGATTCTCCATTTTGAGATTCTACTCGCATTTCCATCCCATAAGGACCTTCCTTTGAAAGTTCTGGTGCTCCATCTACCACTTCAATATATTTAACCATAGTCTTTTTGTCTGCTGTCATGGCAACAATTTCCAAATTGTTTTTTACATAACAACTTTTTTCATCTTCATTATATTTTTTATATTCACCTTTTGTATAAGTATATCCTAATGTTTCTGAAAGAGACTTTATATTTACATAAGTAGTATCGCCTTCTTGTTTAAATAAATCACTTCCTATCGGAACTTGCTTTCCATCAACATACATTTTTAATTTCAAAGAATCCTGATATTGAATGTATATTATCATTATAAGTAATAAGGCAATTAAAATTGCACATAAAACAATTGAAAACAATACAACTTTCTTTTTCTTTTCTGTCTGTATTTGTTGCTCAACGAATTTATCACTTTCTTCTAAATTCATTATTTTTCCTCCTATTCTTTTGTATAACCATAATTTTTATAAAATTCATCTCTAAAATTTAATAAATTATCATTTTCAATTTCTATTCTAACTCTTTCCATTAATTTAGTCAAGAATCTTAAATTATGAATTGATAAAAGTCTGACACCTAAAATTTCTTTTGTATTAATTAAATGTCTTATATAAGCTTTTGTATAATTTTTGCAAGTATAGCAATCACATTCAGCATCTAATGGGGTAAAATCTTTTTCATATACTGCATTTCTTGCCACAACTTTTCCATGTGATGTCATAGCTGTTCCATGTCTTGCAATTCTTGTAGGTAATACACAATCACACATATCTATTCCAGCCAAAGCTGCTTCTATTAAATAATCTGGTGTACCAACACCCATTAAATATCTTGGTTTATTTTCTGGCATAAGTGGAGTAGTAAATTTAAGCATCTTTAAGAATTCTTCTTTTGGTTCTCCAACGCTTATTCCACCAATTGCATATCCTGGAAAATCCATTGCTATTAAATCTTTTGCACTTTTCTCTCTTAAATCTTCATAAAATCCACCTTGAATAATTCCAAATAAACCTTGCTTATCAACTGTTTTATGAGCTTCCTTACAACGAGCAGCCCATCTTGTAGTTCTTTCCATAGATTTTTTTGTATATTCATAAGTAGAAGGATATGGACAACATTCGTCAAAAGCCATCATAATATCTGACCCCAAAGCTTCTTCTATTTCCATTGCAATTTCTGGACTAATAAATTGCTTACTTCCATCTAAATGTGAACGAAATTCAACACCTTCTTCTTTTATTTTTCTAAGAGCACCTAAACTAAAAACTTGAAATCCTCCACTGTCTGTTAAAATTGGTCTATTCCAATTCATAAATTTATGAAGTCCACCAGCTTCTTTTATTAAATTATGCCCTGGTCTTAAAAATAAATGATATGTATTCGCAAGTATTATTTGTGCTTTTACTTCTTCTTTTAATTCTTCTGGTGTCATTGCTTTTACAGTTGCTTGTGTTCCAACAGGCATAAATATTGGAGTTTGAATATCTCCATGTGGTGTATGAATTACTCCTCTTCTTGCTCCTGAATTCTTATCTATATGTAATAGTTCATACTCAATTGCACTCATTTTTATTTTATTCCTTCCTTTTATTTTTTACTTATTTTATAATCATCGCATCTCCAAAACTAAAAAACTTATATTTTTCTTTTACTGCTTCGTTATATGCTTGCATAATAAAATCTTTTCCAGCTAAACTTGAAACTAACATTATTAAAGTTGACTCTGGCAAATGGAAATTAGTAATTAAATTATCTATACACTTAAATTTATATCCTGGATAAATAAAAATACTTGTATCTGCTTCTATTTCTTTAACAAATCCATTTTCATCTGCAACACTTTCTAATACTCTACAAGATGTTGTTCCAACTGCAATAACTCTATTTCCATTTTTCTTAGCTTTATTTATCTTTTCAGCCTCTTCTGCTTTTATATAAAAATGTTCAGAATGCATTTCATGCTCTTCTACATTTTCAACTTTTACAGGTCGAAATGTTCCTATTCCAACATGAAGTGTAACTTTTGCTATTTCAACACCCATTTCTTTTATTTTTTGTAATAATTCTTCTGTAAAATGTAATCCAGCTGTTGGTGCTGCACTTGAACCTTCATATTTTGCATAAACTGTTTGATATTTATCTTTGTCTTTTAAAGTTTCTGTAATGTATGGTGGTAACGGCATTAATCCTATTTGATCTAAAATTTCATTAAAAATTCCTTCATATTCAAATTTTACCTTTCTATTTCCACCTGGCATAATTTCTAGTATTTCTGCTTTTAAAATTCCTTCGCCAAATTCTACTTTACTACCAACTTTAAGTTTATTACCAGGTCTTACCATTGCTTCCCATTCGTCATTTCCTAAGTTTTTTAGTAATAAAAATTCTACATTTGCACCAGTATCTTTCTTTCCATAAATTCTCGCTGGTATAACTTTTGTATCATTTATTACTAAACAATCTCCTGGATTTAAATATTCTAATACATCTTTAAAAACTCTATGTTCTATTTTTTTATTTTCTTTATCTAATACCATAAGTCTTGCTTCATCTCTTTTATCATAAGGAGTTTGTGCTATTAACTCTTTTGGAAGTTCATAATTAAATTCTTCTACTTTCATTTTGTTTTAAATCTATTCCCTTTCTATTTTTTCTAATATAACTTTAACCTTATTTTCTATATTTTCATCATTATTTAAAATAATAAAATCTGCATATTTTTTATAAAAATTATCATCATTTTGTGACATTAATCTTTCAATTGCTTGCTTTCTTGAAATTTCATCTCTTTTGCAAATTCTATTTATTTTTATATTTTCTTCTGCTGTAACTACTATTATCTTATCAAACATTTTTATCATATTTGCTTCTATAAGCGTTGGTGCATCAACAACAATATAATCTACATTTGTTGTTTTTAAAGTTTCTATTCTATTTCTTATTTCATCAACAACATATTTAAAAGTAAGTTTGTCCAATTTTTCTTTTTCAGTTTTATCTGTAAATATTTTTTCTGCTAAAATTTTCCTATTAATAAGTCCATTATCTAATAAAATTTCTTGTCCAAAAGTTTGAACAATTTTTTGATAATAAATTGTTTTATTATCTTGTAACTCTCTAACAATTTTATCAGCATCTATAATTTCTGTATTATTAATTTTTTTTATAATATTACATACACTTGATTTACCTGAACCTGAATTTCCTGTTACGCCTAATATTTTCATTTAATACCTCTTTATAAAAACTAATCTATCATTGCTATTAAATACTACAATAAAGTTTTTATAGCAGATGTTGCTAAATAATCACATCTATTATTAAGTTCATTATCACTATGACCTTTAACTTTTATAAATGTTACTTTATGCTTTTTAGTCAAATCATATAATTCTTCCCACAATTCTTTGTTTTTTACAGGATCTTTTCCAGAAGTTTTCCAGTTGTTTTTTTGCCAATTATATATCCATCCTTGATTAAAACAATTTACTACATAGGCACTGTCACTATACACTTCAACTTCACATTCTTCTTTTAAAAGTTTTAGTGCTTCTAAAACAGCCGTAATTTCCATTATATTATTCGTTGTATTTTCCTTGGCACCAGAAATTTCTTTTTGGGTTTCTCCATATATTAATACTGCACCCCAACCTCCTGGACCTGGATTACCTGAACAGGCCCCATCTGTATATATCGTTACTTTTTTCATAAGATATTTCCTTTTTATTTGTATTTTTTCACTATATGTGATATTATAACAATAAATTAGATATTTTACAATATAGGTGGTGATTTTATTTGAACGGAGTTTTAGGAATTGTATCTGAATATAACCCTTTTCATAATGGGCATCTACACCATTTAAATTATTCAAAAGAAATTACAAATTCAACTTTTTCTATTGCTGTTATGAGTGGAAATTTTACTCAAAGAGGCGATACAGCTTTAATAGATAAATGGACACGCGCTGAAATGGCCCTTAAAGCTGGAATTGATTTAGTTATCGAGCTTCCAACTGTATATGCCACATCTAGTGCTGAAAACTTTGCTGAGGGTGCAATAAAAATATTAAATTCACTTGGCATTGTTGATTATGTTTCTTTTGGTTCTGAAATTGGAGATATTAAACCTTTAAATGAAGTTGCTGAAATTTTATATAAAGAACCCAAAGAATTTTCTAGTTTGATTACTAGACAATTAAAAACTGGTCTTTCTTATCCTAAGGCGAGAGAACTTGCTATTTCAATGTACTTTGGTTCTTCAAAAAAATTCACTGAAATTTTAGAAAACCCAAATAATATCCTAGCTATTGAATATCTAAAAGCTTTAAAAAAATATAAAAGTTCTATAATACCTTTAACTATAAAAAGAGATTATAGTGATTATAACAGTAAAAAAGTTAAAAATGGCATTGCAAGTAGCACAGCTATTCGTACAATGATAGAAAATAAGAAAAATATACATTATGTTGTTCCCTTTGAAACTTATGAACTTATGGAAGAACAAATAAATTCAGGGCATATTAACCCAAATTTAGCAGTTTTTGAAAAGGAAATTATTTATAATCTAAGAAAAATGCCTATTCAAGAAATAGCTAATTTACCAGATGTTTCAGAAGGTTTAGAATATAGAATAAAAGAAGCTGCTAATATTTCTAATACCTTAGAAACCTTAATTTCACATATAAAAACTAAACGATATACTTTAACTCGTATTCAAAGAATTCTACTTCATAGTCTATTAGGCATTACTACAAAAGATATTAATGCCTCTAAAAAAGTAGTTCCATATATTAGAATACTTGGTTTCAATAAACATGGAAAACGCATAATCTCTGCTATTGCTGCAAATAATCCAAGTTTAAAAATTATAGTTTCTTTAAAAAAATTTATGGAAAACAATTCAAATAATACTTTAAGAAATATGATTTCAAAAGATATTTTGGCAACAAACATTTATACTTTGGGATATAAGTCAAATGATGGAATTGCAAATTTAGATTATACACATAAAATTATAGATATAAAATAAAACATACATTATTAAGGAGTATTACACTATGTATCCTATTATCATTGGAATTGCAGGAGGTAGTGGTTCAGGAAAAACTACTTTCGCTCAAAATTTGAAAAAAGAATTTGAAAATGACATTGCAGTATTATCACATGACTTCTATTATAAGAATCATGATGAACTTACTTTTGAAGAAAGAAAAAAGTTAAATTTTGATCACCCTAACGCCTTTGACACAAACATGTTAGTTGAACATTTAAAACAATTAAAAGATGGAAAAACTATCGAACATCCTGTTTACTCTTTTGTAAGGCATAACAGAGAAGATTATACTGTAACAACAGAATCTAAGAAAATTATTTTAGTTGAAGGAATTTTAATTTTTGAAAATAAAGAATTGCGTGATATGATGGATATTAAAATTTTTGTTGATACTGATGCTGATATTCGTTTTATAAGAAGATTAGTTCGAGATGTTAATGAACGTGGAAGAACAATTGATAATATAATTGAACAATATTGTGGAACTGTAAAACCAATGCATGAACAATTCGTTGAATATAGTAAAAAATATGCTGATATTATTGTTCCAGAAGGTGGCAATAACAAAGTTGCTTTATCTATGGTAAAAGAACAACTAAAAAACATTCTATATACAATTTAATTAATATAGAAAAAACAACAGAACTAATATATTAGTTCTGTTGTTTTTTCTTTTATACATCTTCAACAAAATTCAATTTTTTTATTGTATCTTCACCAATTACCATAGTAGCTAATGTAATTAATTCTTTATATCTATCAATATGTCCTCTTTGGTGAGTATCCAAACCATAAACAACTTTTACATTATATTCACTAACAATTTTCCAAAAATCTTTGCAAGGATATATAACATTTTTTAATCTTTTTACTTGTTCATCAAAAGAATCGTTATTTAATTTTCTATCTTTATAATATGTTTTTGAAAATATACCATTTAGATTTATTTCTAATGGAATTCCATATTTTTCAGACGCTTTACAAATTTTACGAGTAACTTGCTCTTCTAGCTCTCCAAATTTTTCTCTTCCTAACATAACAAAATCTGGATGTGCTATTATATTTGGAATTTTTAGTTCCATAGCTTTTTCAACATACTCTCCATATTTTATTAAAAATCTATCTTCAAATGAGCTTCCAGCATGTACTACTTTTAAATTTTTTTCATCATCATCATAAACAAAATGTTGACCTAAAATTAATTTATCTGTTTCTTTCTTTAATTCTAATATATTTTCTACATCATCTGGTAAATATTCAATTTCATATCCTGTTTGAATTTCAATTTTGTCAGCATATTTATCTTTTAATTTTTTTACTGAATTATAATATTCATTTCTAATATTATAATCCATTCTCATATCTTCTCTTTTGTCAATTTTGTTCTTTTCTGGTGCATGATCTGTAAAAGATATTTTTTTGAATCCATTTTTTATATAATCTAAAACATATTCCTCATCTGTATATGTATCATCTGCATGTCCACATCTATATGTATGTGAATGAAAATTAAAATTTTGCATTTCAGCTCCCCCTAAGTCATTTATTTTTTCATATTAATTAAATTTCATTGCAATGTCAATTATACTTTTTTGTTCTTCAAAATTTGCTTTTGTTACAGGTATTCTCGCATACATTTCTGTTTTTAAAAAATAATTTAAAGTATCAAAAGCTTTTAAAGTTTCCTCTGTTCCACTTCCGCTTCCACCAGCACAAGCAATACAAACAATCTTTTTTCCTCTAATTTTAGAATTATCGTTAAAAGCATCACATCTTTTTAATCTATCAAAAAATGTTTTTGCTGATTCGCTCATTTCCCAAAAATAGACTGGTGTAACAAAAATATAAGCATCAAAATTTTCCATGTATTTATAAATTTCATTAAAATCATCATTTTGAATACATTTATGCTCTTCTAAACAAATTCCCCAACCTCTTTTTCCACAAGCTAAGCACTTTTTTATATTTTTTCTGTTTATACAAATATGCTCACTTTCATAACCATATTTTTTTAATTTTTCCTCGCATTGCTCAACTGTTGAAAATGTTAGTCCAATTTTGTTTGGTACAAAGCTGTCTTCATTTACTAAATTATTGCTAAAACTTAATATTAAAACTTTCATTTCTACCTCTTACTTTTATTAATCTAATCTCCATAATTGAAATTTACCAGTAATTTCATTAACATCCTGAGTTTCTCCATATATGATTGCTCCAAGATATTCTAGTTTCTCATTTTCCTTAGAATTAATCGAATTTACTAATTCTTCATCTGTTCTAGTATCTAACATATCTTTTGGATAATCTGCCACTAATAATTTTGGATTAGCTTTTGCCATTTCTATTGCTGTTCTTAGTTTTCCTGCTTTTACTTTGGTTACTATCAATGGAAATTTACTAATTCCTAAATGTTCTATTCCAGATTTATCTGAAATTATTGGTTTTCCCATAATCTCTGCATCTGAATATTTTCCAATTGATATAGCAAGATGACCTATAACATTAAGTGCCACTTCTGGCTCAACATTTGATGCAATAATTCCTACAATTTTTTTATCTTCATAATTCATATTTTTACTCCTTTACTAATTATATTTTTAATAAAGGAGCTATAACATTTTCTAATACTTCTATTTTTGCCCATAGTTCTCCACCATGCATTTTTCTTGAATATTTAAGCATTAACCTATTTACCTTTCTATACATTATTATTTTCTAATCTTATATGTTTTTCAATCGTTTCTAAACTTTCTCCATCAAATTCGGCTATAAAATATACTCCATCTGGAATTCCATCATCATTTATATTTTCAGTCATTGAACCAAGTATATGATACTCAATTCCATCTTCTTCTATATGTTTAGTCCAATGTTGATGTCCAGAAAATACAGAAATAATATTCTTCTTATTTTTTAATATTGTCTTTACTTCTTTTCTGTTAGCCAATAAAGCATCTTCTGGACAAGACTCAAACCACCAATTTCCTTTCATATTATCTTCGGCAATTCCAAAATGAACACAAACAATAGTTGGTAGTTCATTTTCTTTTAAATTTTTTTCTAACCATTCTAAATCTTCTTTGGATATAAATTGTGTTTTTAATATTCCACCAGCTTCTCTTCCCATATTGTTATTAACATCAGTTCCTAAAATTACTATATGTATACCATTTATATCAAATGAAAATGTAGAATGTGCATATTCCATTATGTGTTCAACTTCTTTTCTAGAAGTCATAGAACGCAAATCATGATTACCTATACATGAATAAAATGGATATTTGAATTTTTTAAATTCATTCCAAATATAAGTTAAATTAACAATATCTTTATCATGATCATTAAAATCTTCTATTAAATCTCCCAAATTTATAATTAAATCTGGTTTTATTTCTTCATTTATTTTATGTATTAACTTTTGCAATAACGGTTGTGAATATTCCATTAGTTTTCTTTCAATTATTGAACCATTATTTATTGGTCTCTCTGGTGCATAATGTAAATCTGAAAAAAATACTATTTTTGTATTAGCCATTATTACTCTCCTTAACATATTACTTTATTAATAATAACATAATCTAGCAATAATTACAATTATTTTAACTATAAAAAAACAATCACTAAGCGTGATTGTTTTACATTATTTTTTATTCATTATTATCTTGAATCTTATATTGACCAATGTCTGGCTCTATAAATACATCATCTGTTACTGTATCAAATTCATACTCTTTTTCTGATTCTAAATCACCTGAAATATATTTCATAAGTAAACCAGTATCTTTATCAATATATGTAATCTCTCCATTTTCTGTTGCCAAAGTATATGGTGAAACAAAATTAGTTATAGCATATACTTCTTTTCCATTATAGTCTACATTTCGTATTATAGCTATTGCACTCATTACTAAGCGTTGCCAATTACTATCTGTATCAAAAGAATTAACTAATGTTACTGACATCATTGAATTAGAATTTATTTGTGCAATTTTACCTTCTGGTGTATCAAAAAATGTATCAATTCTCTCTCCATTATTATACATAGTCATTGTGGTTGTTTTACTGTCTTTAATTCTGTCCATTATCATTTTTTGTTTATCATCTTTTTTATAATATGTCATGTTTACTAATGTACTTTCATTTTCAGTTGTTTTAGATTTAATTATTAAATTAGTTTTTGAAGTATACTGTGATATATTTTTTTGCAAACTGTTTATTATAATAAAGTTTCTAGCAGTGTGAATTATAAACAATATAAGTAGAATTAAAAGTATTATCACAAATATTTTTAAGGCTTTTTTCTTATTCATAAGTTACCTCTTTTCCTTTGTGCAACCTAGCTATCATAAGCATATAGCTCTTAGACCTTGGCTTTGCGTCATAAATTTTCATTTATTTTGCCTTTTACAAAATTTAATCTACACCTTAATTATACCATTTTTAAGCACTTTTTGCAAATTTAACACTTTCAGCAATTGTAAATCTTATTTATTATCAATTTGTAAATTTAATTCAAATCTTTCAATAAAACCAATCCAATTTCCCTTAGAATCTCTAACACCTTGCATATATACTCTTTGATTACGAGAAGTTAATGTAACAAACACTTCTTTTCCGTTCTTTTTAATGCCTTCATACGCCATTTTTATTCTTTCAACAGATTTAGAATTATTATGACAATCAAATAAACTCTCTCCAATTAGATTTTTATATCCTCTTTCATCATAATAGTGATATTCTGCATTTCTATTCATATAACGAATAATATAATCATTATCAACAAATACAATTGGATAAGGATAACTATTCAAAATTCCTTTTAACATTTCAATTTCTTCCATATTTTTATTCTCCAATCTTATTTTTCATTTAATTAGCCTTTATTCATTTCCTTTATTTATATCATAAAAATAGTATAAATACAATTATTTTATTATTCATTATACATTTCATAGATTTTAACTTTATTTATGAAATGATTATCATTTTGTTCTACATCTACATAGTAATACTGTTCTTTATCAATTAATTCTAGTAACTCTAAAAATTCTTCTTCCTTGCTTTCATTTTTATTAGGTACTATATAAATATCTTCGTTTTCAGTATCCCAACTCTCATATTTTAAAAATACAATAGGATTATCCTTTTCATCATATCTACTATTAGAAGATATGATTGTATTTATTAAATTACAAATCTCTATACCTTTTTGCCTATCTCTATACTCTATAAATTGAGCATTAAAAATATAAAGTGGATTTCGTTTAATCTCCTTTGCAAGATGACTTATTGAACCTGTTCTTCCATAATCATTATATGAATATATTAAAAATCTAATTAGACATATAAGTATAAGTAATCCAATACAAATTAGTAAAATCTTATTTCTTTTTATTTGCATTATATACAAACTCCTTTCAAAAAAAATTATATCACATCAATTTCTAATTTGTATAGATTTAATAAAAAAAGAATAGATACTTTTGTATCTATTCTTTTTTTGGCTCCTCTTATAAGTGATTTTTTACAAAATCATTGATTTTAATATACTTTCAAGATTTACTCCGTGCAAATCAAATAATGTTATAAAATGATAAATAACAATTTATATAATTATTTAAACTCTATATAATTATAAATATTCTATTTCAAAATCAGAAAAACTGTTTAAATTTATTTTCTCAATATCTTTATCTGTTACAGCATAAAAGTATATTTATAATTTCTTTCGATATGCGAAGTTTCATTATTATCATCAGTAGTTTCTATAATAGATTTTATTAGTAGTCCAGTATCAATATTGAAACTATATTGATAGAATTCATCTTTATTTTTTACTTGTATAGTATAGCATTCAAAATTTCCTATTTGTTCTTTTCCAATATATTTGTATTTGAAATTATCATTCATATATGATTCTAAAAGTTCATATGGAGTATACAAATAAGAATTAGTTCTATCTTTTCTAATTTGAATTTTTTTACTAGATTTATCAATATAAATAATTTCATTGTTTATAGTATCTTGCCATTCCAAAACTGAATTGTCCCTATTTAGTATTATTTCAATTCCATCTTTTATATAAAATGTACCACCATTACTATTAATATTATCTCCAATATTTTCAATATGTAAAATAACATTATTTACATTTACTAAATTATCTGCTAATTGTATAATATCATTATAAGAAATTGCATCTTTATTTAAAGACGTAAAAATGCCAATTCCAGTAATCAAAATTAGTATTATGCTTATAAGTATCATTACTTTCTTTTTCATAATAAACCTCCTTTTATTTATAATATCACATCAAAGAAAAAAAAAGTATTAAGTTCATTAAAGTTTAGTGCGTACTTGTTTTTTGGAGTACATGTCTTATCATTTCTATCTTGATACAATTACAGATTTGATTAAGGCAATCAATATGGGTAATGCGGTTACAAAGACAATTTTGGAGGTATTTATATGCAACTTTTTAAGAATGTTTCTGTAACCAAAAAGATGTTGGCCATGTTTTTGGCGTTTTGCTGTGTGTGCGGAGTTCTGTCTGTGCCTGTGTCCGCTTCGGCGGCAGTAGATAATTCTACGGTGGCCACCGTCGAGCCTCGGCGTACAACGATTTATCCCAGCAGTGGGCAATCATCGGGGTACTTTTTTGAGGTGAAAAGTCAAACGGCAACTTATATTTCAAGGTCGCTTTCTTATATCATTTTTTATTTCTTTATAATTCTACTTACTTCTTCAATAATTGCTTGATTAGTATATAAATCTTCACAATATTTTATTCCAAAAATTTCTTGAAAATTCTCTTTATAATCGTTTCCTATCAAATTGTGTAAAATATATGTAATAGTTGTTTTAATAGTATGTGGTACTATTTTATATCGAATAGAAAGCTATATATATTTTTTGATATTACAATGAAATCGCCAGAATAATTTATAGCAATTATAATAGCACTAGTTAATAGTTTAATGCATGAGTTTTTGGGTTTAAACCTAGTTTTCGTAAAAGATAAAATAGCAGTAATAATTTTCTTGAAATAAAACAATTAGCATTAGTCACTATAATACTAATGCAACAAAATTATATAAACAAAGCAAAAAGATAAACTTTGCACTATATGCAAATTTAGAAGTTAAAAATAGTATTTTATATCAATACTTTTGAATAATGTTAGATAAAAATAAAAAATGCTGAATTTGGTTAAAATTCAACATTTTTTGGCTCCTCTTGTTGGACTCGAACCAACGACCTATCGGTTAACAGCCGAGCGCTCTACCAACTGAGCTAAAGAGGAATATATAAATCTGGCGACTCCCTATTTTCCCAGCAAGGTAACTCGCAAGTATCTTCGGCAC
>ERZ777011.1594-NODE-1594-length-22788-cov-3.264593_pt1 | contig 22788 bp, 19 predicted proteins | sample MGYA00374964_ERZ777011 | MGnify/ENA primary metagenome ERZ777011 (study PRJEB29310, sample SAMD00008975) | mouse gut metagenome | study: EMG produced TPA metagenomics assembly of the Metagenome analysis of fecal microbiota from mouse which was promoted... | reverse complement strand
GATGAAGACTTTCTAAGGCGTCAAAAGATGCCGCCTAAGAAAATCTAAGTCATCTCTCGAAGAATCGATTTAAGGCGATTGTCCTGAAATGGTTCATGCATTATTTGTGCCGCAAAGCGGCATGTTTGGAAGTAAGAAGGACTATCAAAGATGGAGGGTAAAAGTTTGAAAGTTCCTTTCAAACTATTTATTGGTGGCAGTACCGCAAGCACGGCTTGCGGTATGCGGAAAGGAGAAAAATGGTAAAAGAATTTCGTTACGACGACGTACCGGTGCTTGAGACAACCGGCGGTAAGCTGAAAGGTTATTTTTATAATGGGGAATACATTTTTAAAGGTGTTCCCTATGCGGAGGCGGACAGATTCAGGATGCCCCGCCCGGCGAAATGGGAAGGGGTAAAGGATGCATGTTCGTATGGATTTGTATGCCCGCTCATGAAGGAGGAGACGCCAGCCGCGGAGCTGATGGTGCCCCATCGCTACTGGCCGCAGAATGAGCACTGTCAGAACCTGAATATCTGGACGAAAGCTTTGGATGATGAAAAGAAAATGCCTGTGGTGGTATGGCTTCACGGAGGCGGTTACTTTGCGGGCTCGTCTATAGAGCAGGTTTCCTATGACGGTTTTAACATGTGCATGAACGGAGACGTTGTGGTGGTATCGGTTAACCACCGGCTTAACATTCTTGGATACCTTGATCTTTCTCCTTTTGGTGAAAAATATAAAAATTCAGGCAATGCGGGCCACGCGGATATGGTTGCCGCCCTTAAATGGATTCACGATAACATTGCATTGTTTGGCGGAGACCCTGAAAATGTGACGATTTTCGGACAGTCAGGGGGCGGAATGAAGGTTGCGGATTTGATGCAGATTGCAGACGCCGACGGGCTTTTCCAAAAAGGGCTAATTATGAGCGGCGTGGGGGACAAGAATATCATGCCTTCCTGCACGGGAAACGGACGGGCAATTGTCACGGAAATCTTAAAAGAGCTCTCCATACCTGAGAATCAGGTGGAAAAATTGGAGACGATTCCCTATTATGAGCTTGTAACGGCATACACAAAAGTGAGCCCGGCGGTTGCGGCCAAAGGGGAATATATTGGCGGCTGTCCATTGGTCAACGATTATTTCAAGGGGAACCCTTTGGACTACGGATTCAGGGATCATGCATTTGAAATTCCTGTGATGGTGGGAAGCGTGTTTGGAGAATTTTCTTTTGCGCCCGCATCCTATAACAAAAATGAATTGGACGAAGGGCAGATGAAGGAAATTATCAGAGAAGTCTATGGGGAACATACGGACGAGATGGCGGATTTGTTTAAGGAGACTTATCCCGGGAAAAAACTGACGGATTTGCTTTTGGTTGACCGGGTAATGAGGCAGCCTTCCAAGCGTCTTGCAAAGCTCCATGCGAAAGGCAAAAAAGCGAAAGCATATTTATATGATTTTACATTGGAATTTCCATACCAGCATAATAAGATTGCATGGCATTGTTCGGACATCCCGTTCTTTTTCCACAATACGGAACTGGTGGAGGTGTGCCAGATTCCGGATGTTGCCGAGAAGCTGGAAAAGCAGATATTCGGAGCTTTTATGGCGTTTGCCAAAACAGGAAAACCGGAATGCGCCGAGCTTCCTTCCTGGGAGGAGGTGACGCCGGATGTGGAACCTACCATGATTTTCGATAGAAAATGTGAGATTCGGTATAATTTTGACGACAAATTATTTGAAAAGATTGACAGCATTCTCCCGCCCTTTAACCTGATGGAAATGATGGCTAACGATGAGAACGCTATTCAGCACTAAGAAAATCTATCGTAAACGAACATAACATTCGGGGCGGTTCTTACAAAATACGTGGCCTGTGCGCATTTCCGGGCCATGAAAACAAATTCCCGCTTTCGGTTCTTGCAAAGCCATATACAAAGGCCTTGGCAAGACCGAAAGCGAACTTTCTATTGCGGATTGTGATAAGGAACTGCCCGGATTTCAAAATCCCATTTCTTTTAACTCCGCCACAATTTTCACATAGGCCTCAATCACATCAAAGCCCTTATAATCCTCCCTTTTCAAATCGATCATATCCCCGTGAGAGATACCCCGGCTTCCCGCGCTGACAAAGGTCTTTTTAAAATGCCCCCACTTAGCCGACGTGACGTTTACCAGCCCGTCGTTTTTAGCGGCTCCCGACAGGGCCATAAGCAGGTTGGGAATACCCAGCATGGGATCTCCAAAAGGATGCTTAACATAGGAAGCGTAGCTTTGATAATAAACCATGGGAGAGTCCGGATATTTTGCATTGAAATCCTCACAAAATGCACGGGAAAGCTGCTTGCTTGCGTGATAGCAGTCAGGATTCAAATCTCCAAACCTTGCGTAAGACTTATCAAAAAGGGAAGAGACAAAATGATAAACGCCGTCAGGAAGCCTGTTTAGAATATCCAAAAGCTCCGAACCCCGGTGAGGCGTGGATATGGTGGTCAGGGAGGCCACCTGCCCCTCCATGTGAAGGCCGGAAATCAGATAACGGGCGTCTAAGCCGCCCTTGGAATGGGCAATAATGTTTACCTTATCACAATTATTTTCCGCAAGCACCTCTTTTATCTTTTTCCTGATAACCTGACCATTGTTTTCTATCGTACCCCAGGCCTCCTGGTGGCCGTAATAGATAGTGGCGCCGTTTCGCACCAGCTCCTTTGGAATGCGCCCCCAATAGTTAAAATATTGCAGATCCCGAAAGCCGATTCCGTGAAGCAGAAGAATAGGATACTTAGTGGCGCAAATCATAGCGCCGTCCCGTTTCTTATGATTTTCAAAACGGCAGATTTCAGCGTCCAACTCAATTTTCGCCCGTTTGCTCAAATATTTCAGCGGAAAAAGATGGACAATCGGTATCCATAAAAAACAAAAGAACAACACCCTTTTCCACACGCCAAGACTCCGGCAGGTGCACAAAATCCGCAGAGACCCGTTTAAAATCAGCAGATAAAAAAAGAGAAAGGTTAAAATACCGTCAACAATGAGCAAAAGCATCCACAATTTCGTGTCGCTCACGGAAGAAAGCGGATAACGATAAAGCCCTGTAAGATACAAAAAAGGCTGCGCCAGAATCCCCCAAAAACAAAGCCGGAGAATCCGCCTTCCCCCCTTCATAATCTTTAACCGCACAGGAAGCCTCTCCTGCCGCTGCCGCCGGGTAACGGAAATAAAATCAAAGGGCCTTATATGAAGCAGACACAGAAAGACGCCATAAACAAGAAGAACCTGAATGTTAAAAGAAACATCCGCCGCCCAGTCAGGCATAAGCCAGCCAAAGTCATAACCATATAACTGACCATAGTGTTCCAAAGCGGAATGAGAAAGCGAGTGTATCCAAATCAGCAAAAGATATATGTGAGGTAAAAAAATCATTTTCTTGGGTTCCTTTGTTTTTTAACGATAGTTTTTTATGGTTGCTTATACAATTTGATTCTATCACAACGCATTTCATTTTTCGACTTTAATTTATGTATCTATACTTTTTCGGAAAGACCAAAGATTTTTTATACCTGATTCCGAAAAAAGGAGGCAATTCAAGGGGTTTTTACAGAGAGAAAGTGGATACCGGGCAGAAATGTGCCGGTCAGAGGGGAGGTGGCATGGATGGCCAGGGGAAAGGAAAAGGTGCGGGCCAGTTTCTGCATCGAACAGTGGCTGGCAGGCTGCTCTGTAGCTGTCTGTGCGGGATCATTTTTTATCTTTTGGAGAGAGCCGATCATACTGGACCTGTACGGCTCCGGTGTCGGTGTTAATCTTTTCTTTTTTCAGAAGGGTATATGCAGCCTGTCCTTTTGAGTAATCTATCTCCTCCTTTGGAAAAAAAGAGCGACAGAAAAAATTCCCGGCCTCGTCTTTTTTGTCGAGAAAGATATACACATCGGCATATTCATGAGGTGTAGAGAGCAGGTACTCTGCTTTGATAAGGGAAAGGGCCTGAAGCTTTCGGTTATAGCGGAAGACCAGGTCATTTTTATCGAAAAGCGCCTCAATCTTTTGAAAAGGCTCCAGCCGGTTTTGGATGTTGCAGAAGTAGCGGCTCTTTTTGATATCATTCAAAGTAATCTGGCCGGAAAGAATCTGGGAAAATACTTTTTCACGACTGGCTCTGGAGAGACGCAGATCGTGCAGCTTATGCAGCCCCACAAGGTGATGAAATTCTACGGCTTCAAAGCTGACCGTCAGCTCCACGGACTTTCCTTTTCGTCCAATGATGATATGGTATTTTACAGGGAGCAGATCTTCAAATGCTTTCGCACAGGTCAGTAATCCATCCATAAGGAATCCTCCGTAAAAGAAAACCGTCCTGACGATACAGGACGGTCTCTGAGCATTTTCTTTCGGCTGTTGCCTACTCCGGCTTGAGGTTTCGCTGCACAACCCCTCTCGAAGGCTCCGCATAACAAGGCTCTCCGGTACGCTGTTATGCTTCATCGCCTGGACAGACACACGCCGTTGCCTGTCTGGTACTATTATTATACGGAGAGAAAAAAAATATGTCAATGAAAATTTGTACTTGAGCAGGTTAAACTTATAAACTAACACCGGAGTGGAACTTGGACTTGGCAGCCATGAAGGAAAACTATGTGGACTACTTAGGCAATGCTGTACTAGCCAACTGTCCCCATATGGAATGGATTGGTGAGCATAGCCTGTTTACGGATGCGGGAAGGCCGGTGATTCTTTCGAAAGTACGGAAAGCCCTACCCCCATAATGAAAATAGTAGACACCAATCCGCAAAAGTAGTAAATTATAGATTAGAAATTTTTTACCTGTTAAATGCAGGCAAATGAACCTTACAAATCAATCATAGAAAGGAACCAGTGATGGCAAATATCATTTCCGATGAAACCATTGAATATGTAGGAATCCTTGCCAAGCTCGAACTCTCCCCGGAGGAAAAGGAGCAGGCCAAAAAGGATATGGGCAGTATGTTAGACTATATAGACAAGTTAGGCGAGCTTGACACGGAGGGCGTTGAACCAATGTCCCATGTCTTCCCGGTAAAAAACGTATTTCGTGAGGACATCGTAACAAACGGGGACATGCGGGAGGATATTTTAAAGAATGCTCCCGGCCAAAAGGACGGCATGTTTGTAGTGCCGCGCACATTTGAATAGGAGGGCGGCGTATGGGATTGCTCAATAGGACTGCCGTAGAGCTTGCGGCAGCAATCAGAAAAGGGGAAGTGACGGCCATAGAAGCGACAAAAGCCGTCCTTACCCAAATGGAAGAAAAAGAAGACAAGTATCACTGCTATGTGACCGTGGATAAGGAAGGGGCCCTTGCTAGGGCGCAGGCGGTGCAGAAAAAGATTGAGGAGGGCTTTGAAAGTCCCCTGGCAGGGGTGCCTGTTGCCATCAAGGACAATATGTGTACCGAAGGAATGCTCACCACATGCTCGTCCAAAATTTTAGGAAATTTTATCCCCACATTTTCCTCGGAAGCGGTATTGAACCTTGAGAGGGCAGGGGCGGTAATTCTTGGCAAAACCAATATGGATGAGTTTGCCATGGGTTCCACCACGGAAACCTCCGCTTTTGGCGTCACGAAAAATCCATGGAATACCGACCATGTGCCGGGGGGATCATCAGGCGGCAGTGCGGCGGCGGTGGCGGCAGGGGAGTGTTTTTACGCCTTGGGCTCGGATACCGGCGGCTCCATCCGTCAGCCTGCGTCTTTCTGCGGGGTGGTTGGGCTAAAGCCCACCTACGGAACCGTATCCCGCTATGGGCTGATTGCTTACGGCTCTTCGCTGGATCAGATTGGCCCTTTGTGCAAGGATGTGACCGACTGCGCGACCGTCATGGAGGTGATTTCTTCCTATGATGAGAAGGACTCTACTTCGATTAAAAGAGAGGACACAGATTTCACTTCGGCGCTCAAAGAGGACGTTAAGGGGATGCGGATTGGCCTTCCCAGAGACTATTTTGGGGAAGGTCTTGATTCGGAAGTGAAAGGAGCCGTTCTGAAAGCGGCGGAGACGTTACGGGAAAAAGGCGCTGTGGTGGAAGAATTTGACTTGAGTCTGGTGGAATATGCCATCCCCACTTACTATACCATTGCGGCGGCGGAGGCGAGCTCTAATTTGGAGCGTTTTGACGGCATCAAGTACGGCTACCGCACGGAAAATTACGAGGGACTTCACAACATGTACAAAAAGTCCCGTTCGGAAGGTTTTGGACCGGAGGTAAAACGCAGGATTATGTTAGGCAGCTTTGTGTTAAGCTCCGGTTATTACGACGCTTACTATTTAAAGGCATTGCGGGTAAAGGCCCTGATTAAGAAAGCCTTTGATGAGGCATTTGCCAAATATGACGTGATTTTGGGGCCGGTGGCGCCCACCACCGCGCCGAAACTTGGGGAGAGCCTTTCCGACCCGATTAAGATGTACCTGGGCGATATTTATACGATTTCCATCAATCTGGCAGGATTGCCGGGCTTAAGCATGCCCTGCGGCATGGATTTTAAGGGCCTGCCCATCGGGCTGCAGCTGATCGGAGACTGTTTTCAGGAAAAGAAGCTGATTCAGACGGCTTACACCTACGAAAAAGCAAGAGGTGTATTTGGCGGAAAGGAGGCGTAAGCGTATGGCAAAGCAATATGAGACGGTGATAGGGCTTGAGGTGCATGTGGAGCTGGCCACAAAAACCAAGATTTTCTGCGGATGCTCCACGGCTTTTGGCGGGGAGCCTAACACCCATACTTGTCCGGTCTGTACCGGAATGCCGGGTTCCCTCCCGGTGTTAAACAAACAGGTGCTGGAATATGCGGTGGCGGTGGGACTGGCAACAAACTGTACCATCAGCAGATATTGTAAATTCGACCGTAAAAATTATTTTTATCCGGATAATCCGCAAAACTATCAGATTTCCCAGCTTTATCTCCCAATCTGTCAAAACGGCAGGGTGGAAATCGAGACGGAGGAGGGCAAAAAGTTTGTAGGAATCCATGAAATCCATATGGAGGAGGATGCGGGCAAGCTGATTCACGATGAATGGGACGATTGTTCGCTGGTGGACTATAACCGTTCCGGCGTGCCTTTAATCGAGATTGTATCGGAACCGGATATGCGAAACGCTCAGGAAGTGATCGCTTATCTGGAAAAGTTGCGGATGATCATTCAGTATCTGGGAGCTTCCGACTGTAAGCTGCAGGAAGGCTCCATGCGCGCCGACGTAAACTTGTCCGTAAGGGAAGCGGGCGCTAAAGAATTTGGCACCCGGACGGAGATGAAAAATTTAAATTCCTTCCGTGCCATTGCAAGGGCGATTGAAGGGGAACGGGAGCGTCAGATTGATCTTTTGGAGGAAGGAAAGAAAGTGGTGCAGGAGACCAGAAGGTGGGATGACGGCAAGGGAGAGTCTTATGCCATGAGGAGCAAGGAGGACGCCCAGGATTACCGCTACTTCCCGGATCCGGATCTTGTGCCTGTTGTGCTTTCCGATGCCTTCCTTGCGGCAATCCGGGAAAAGCAGCCGGAGTTTCGTGAGGATAAGATGCGCCGCTACAAAGAAGAGTTTGACATCCCTGAATACGACATTGAAATTATCACGGGAAGTAAGCATATGGCGGATATATTTGAGGCGACGGTGGCTCTTGGAAGCCAGCCCAAGAAGGTCTCTAACTGGCTGATGGGGGAAACTTTAAGACTGCTTAAAGAAAAAGGCATGGATTCGGAGGATGTGAGATTTTCACCGGAGAACCTTGCAAAACTGATTTCACTTGTGGACGCTAAGGCTATCAACGGTTCCGTGGCGAAGGAAGTGTTTGAGGCGATGTTTGCACAGGATATGGATCCTGAAAAGTATGTGGAGGAGCACGGCCTGAAAACCGTAAACGATGAAGGGGCCCTTCGCCGGACGGTGGAGGAAGTTCTTGCTAAAAATCCCCAATCTGTGGAAGATTACCGCAATGGCAAGGAAAAAGCAATTGGATTTTTGGTGGGACAGACCATGAAGGCCATGAAGGGAAAGGCTGACCCGGGTATGGTAAATAAGCTGTTAAAAGAGCTTTTATAATGGCCTCAAAGGAGCCTTAAGCCGCTGAGGCCCGCTGAGGCGGCGCTCAGGCGTGAGCTTTTATGTACACGGGCGTCCAAAGGAAATATGTCAGCAAGCTGACGGACGCCTGGCGCGGGGGCAGGGGGAATCTTCCCTGCTCGATTATGCAGGAAAGGAAATGATATGCAGGAGGAAAGTAAAACAGCTTTATTTGAAAACATACCGATTCCCAGAGCGGTGGCAAAGCTGGCGGTACCCACGATTATCAGTTCACTGGTGATGGTAATTTATAATCTGGCGGATACCTACTTTGTGGGAATGATCAACGACCCTGTACAAAATGCGGCGGTTACGCTGGCGGCTCCGGTGCTTTTGGCGTTCAATGCGGTGAACAATCTGTTTGGCGTGGGCACGTCAAGCATGATGAGCCGGGCCCTTGGAAGAAGAGATTACGAGACTGTGTACAGGAGCTCGGCTTTTGGATTTTACTGTGCGCTGTTTAGCGGCCTTCTTTTTTCACTGGCGTGCACGATTTTTAAGGCGCCTCTTTTGAGACTGCTTGGGGCGGATGTGGACACGCTTACGGCCACGGCGGACTATCTGAAATGGACGGTGAATTTTGGGGCGGTGCCGGCTATCTTAAATGTGGTGATGGCTTATATGGTACGGTCGGAAGGGTCATCCTTGCATGCCAGTATCGGAACCATGAGCGGATGTATTTTAAATATGATATTAGACCCGATTTTTATCCTCCCATGGGGATTTAATTTGGGGGCGGCAGGGGCAGGGCTTGCAACCTTCCTTTCCAACTGCGTGGCGTTCCTTTATTTTATGGTGCTGATTTTTGTCAGAAGGAAAAAAACATTTGTCTGCATCCGGCCTCAAAAATTCTGCCTGCGAAAGGAGATTGTGCTGGGAATATGCGGCGTGGGAATACCGGCTTCCATCCAAAACCTTTTAAACGTAACAGGGATGACGATTTTGAACAACTTTACGGCGGGCTTTGGCGCGGACGCGGTGGCGGCCATGGGAATTACACAGAAGATCAACATGGTTCCCATGAACATTGCGATGGGTTTGTCACAGGGCATTATGCCGCTTGTCAGCTATAATTATTCCAGTGGAAACCATAAACGGATGAAGGACACGATTTTGTTCACCACGAAGGTGAGCCTTGGGTTTATTGTTGTGGTAGTGGCAGGCTATTATATAGGCGCAGGCTCTCTTATCGCCATGTTTATGGATAATCAGGTGATTGTGGCTTACGGAAGCAGATTTTTACGGGGCTTTTGCATCGGACTGCCTTTTTTGTGTATGGATTTTCTGGCTGTGGGCGTTTTCCAGGCTGTGGGAATGGGAAAGAACGCGCTTATTTTTGCCATTATGAGGAAAATATTGCTGGAGATTCCGGCAATCTATATTTTAAACGCGCTGTTTCCTTTGTACGGACTTGCCTATACACAATTTACGGCGGAAGTGGTGTTGGCAGCGGCAGCAGTTATTGTACTTGGAAGGTTATTTAAAAGTCTGGAGAAGGAACGGGGAAAATAAGTTACTTTTTCCATGTTCGGTGTCCATCCGTTTTGGCACGAATAAAAATTCGGTCGCCATAGCGCTTTCGTCCTATAATAATAGAGCAGAAAAAACTTGCCATAGAGTCAGGTTTGTGATACAATATCCCTCGTTGGCACACAAGTGTCCGCGCTGTGGAGAACTAAAAGACAGAACATGGCAGTGTGGGAAGTACAGGTGTAACTATGGGAACCAGATTTTTTGTAATGAAAGAACGGGCGGTACCGGAGGTCCTTTTGAAGGTGGTGGAGGCCAAAAGGCTCTTAGAGTCAGGTAAGGTGCATACGGTGAACGAGGCGGTCGATCAGGTTGGCATCAGCCGGAGTTCCTTCTATAAGTATAAAGATGATATCTTTCAGTTTCATGAGCATTCTCAGGGAACCACGATTACGTTGACCTTTCAGATGGAGGATGAACCGGGGCTGTTATCGGATGTGCTTAGGATTATCGCGGAGTGCGGGGCCAATATTTTGACCATACATCAAAGTATTCCGATTAACGCAGTGGCATCTCTAAGTTTAAGTATGCAGGTGCTCCCGACGACAGGAAATGTTTCCGAGATGCTGGAAAAGTTAAGAGAAAAGCAAGGCGTTATGAATGTAAAGATACTGGCGGAGTCAAAGGAAATCCAAATTTAAGGGCGTCCAAAATCCGGATATTCTTCATCCGGATTTATGTCTGAGGACAAAATACACAGGCTGAGAAAGGAGCATGGTTATTAAAATGATTCAGGTAGCGGTAATGGGATACGGCACGGTGGGAAGCGGCGTCGTGGAGGTAATTGAAAAGAATAAGGAAGAAATCAATAAAAAATGTGGCGCCGGTGAGGCTGTCAACATTAAATATATATTGGATTTAAGGGATTTTCCCGGAGACCCTTATGAAAATAAGGTAATCCATGACGTGGAGCAGATTTTAAATGATCCTGAGGTAAAAATCATCTGTGAAACCATGGGAGGATTAAAGCCCGCCTATGATTTTACAAAAAGGGCTCTTATGCTGGGGAAAAGCGTCTGTACTTCCAATAAGGAGCTGGTGGCGGCCCATGGTCCGGAGCTTATCAGGATTGCTCATGAAAACCAGTGTAACTACCTGTTTGAAGCCAGCGTAGGCGGCGGCATTCCGATTATCCGGCCTTTAAATTATTCTTTGACGGCCGAAAAGATAGACGCTATTACCGGAATTTTAAACGGAACCACTAACTATATCCTTTCCCGTATGGAAAAAGAAGGGGCTGATTTTGCAGATGTGCTGAAGGACGCTCAGGATAAGGGATATGCGGAACGCAACCCCGAGGCGGACGTGGAAGGGTATGACGCCTGCCGCAAAATTGCGATCCTTTCCTCACTTATGTGCGGTAAAAATGTTAAATATCAGGATATCTACACGGAAGGCATCACAAAAATTACCCCCACTGATTTTGTGTATGCCCATGCAATGGGAAAAACCATCAAGTTGTTGGCCCTCAGCCGTGAGGAGGAGGGACAGTTTTATGCAATGGTGGCCCCTTTCCTTATCAGCAAATCCCATCCTTTATATATGGTAAACGATGTGTTTAACGCAGTGTGCGTTCACGGAAATATGTTGGGGGATTCCATGTATTACGGCCGCGGGGCCGGGAAGCTGCCTACGGCAAGCGCGGTGGTATCCGATGTGGTGGACTGCGCAAGGCATATTGGCAAGGTCATTATGTGCTTCTGGGACGGGCAGGATGTGGAACTCACCGGAATTGACCGGATAAGTCACAGATTTTTTGTGAGGGTGGCGTCTGAAAATGAGAAAAAGGCAATACACACCTTTGAGCGGGTAAGTGTGATAGAGGCGGATGTGCCCGGGGAATTTGCCTTTGTGACAGAGAAAATGACAGAGGAAGAATTTAACAGGAAGGCTGAGACGGCCGGAATTTTAAGCCGCATTCGGATAAACGAATAAAAGCAGTAAGTACGGTTTTGGAAATCAAACAACGAAATTTTGCGCAAAATGGCAAAATTTTGGTTCCGGTTTATCCGGATTATAGGATACAGGGATAAAGTTTGGTATATCTAATGTATTTCAATATTAGGCCGGAGCGGTATAACGCTGCGCGAAAGTGAAGGAAATTATGTCAGAGAAAAAATATATCATAGTGCTTGGAGACGGAATGGCGGACGAACCCATTGATACGCTGGGAGGAAAAACACCTCTTGCCTATGCGGATACGCCTGCTATGGACAGATTAAGTAAAATATCGGAAATCGGGCTTGTGCATACCATCCCGGAGGGAATGAAGCCGGGTTCGGATACGGCAAACCTTTCGGTGTTAGGGTATGATCCGAAGATTTATTATTCGGGCCGATCGCCCCTGGAAGCGCTTAGCATCGGCGTTCCTATGTTGGATACGGATGTGGCGCTTCGGTGCAATATTGTGACCATTTCCGAGGAGGATATTCCTTTTGAAGAAAGAACCATTATCGACCACAGTTCCGGGGAAATCAGTACACAGGAGTGTACGGTTTTACTTGAGGCAGTGAAAGCGGAGCTGGAAAATGAAACCTATCGGTTTTATGCGGGAACCAGCTACAGGCATTGCCTGATTTGGAAGAACGGACAGGTGATAGACCTTTCCCAGCCGCATGATGTGTTAGGACAGGTGATTGGACAATATCTTCCTCACGATGAGAAGCTTCTTTCCATGATGAAAAGAAGCCATGAAATTTTGGTAAATCACCCTATTAATATAGAAAGAAAGAAAAAGGGACTTAACCCTGCTAACTGCTGTTGGTTCTGGGGAGCCGGTACAAGACCCGCCCTTTCTTCCTTTGAGGAAAAGAACGGCCTGAAAGGAATGATGGTTTCAGCGGTTGACCTTTTAAAAGGAATAGCGGTGGGGGCAGGAATGGGAATAGCCAGGGTGGAGGGCGCAAATGGCGGACTGAACACCAATTATGGAGGCAAAGTACAGGCGGCCTTAGACGCGCTGAAAAACGGATATGATTTTGCCTATATCCATGTGGAGGCCCCGGACGAGATGGGACATCAGGGCAGTGTGGAAAAGAAAGTACAGGCCATCGAATATTTGGATAAGAGAGTGATAGGGCCCTTAGTGAAAGCGCTCGATGAAGAGAAAATGAATTACCGGCTGCTTGTAATGCCGGATCATCCCACGCCTATCAGAGTGCGGACCCATACATCGGACAGTGTTCCTTATCTTTTATATGACAGCGCCGCGCCCCAAAAAGAAAGTCATAATTATAACGAAAAAGAAGCCGGCGAAAGTGGGAATTTTATCTCCATGGGGCATACAATAATAAATAAGCTGTTAGAAAAATAATGTGAAGAAAAATTCTAAAGCTTGTTAAACACCCTGACCCGGACAGAAGGGAACGAAGACTTTGTCATTTTGCGCAGGATTTTGTTGTCAGGTATTTAAAAGGTGGACGCCCTTTATCAGGATTTGGGATACCCTAAAAGTAAAATCTAAAATCAGTGCCGGTGGTTTTGAGCCGGCAGATGACCGGTAAGAATGAGGAGAATGATATCATTATGAAAAAAGTTGTAAAATTTGGCGGAAGTTCTCTTGCCAGTGCGGAGCAGTTTAAAAAGGCGGGAGAAATTATTCATAAAGACCCGGAGAGGCGCTATGTGATACCGTCCGCACCCGGAAAAAGGTTTTCGGAGGATGCAAAGGTTACGGATATGCTTTACGAATGCTGCCATTTAGCACAGGCAGGCGAGGATTTCACGGAGAAGCTTTCCTGCATTCGGGAGCGTTATCAGGAAATTATTGACGGACTTTCGCTAACTATTTCCCTGAAAGAAGAATTTGAGATTATCGAAAAAAATTTAAAGGAAAACGCGGGGGAAAATTACGGGGCTTCCAGAGGCGAATATTTAAACGGTATTATTATGGCGGCCTATCTGGGATATGAATTTGTGGATGCGGCTGAGGTTATCCGCTTTAAGGATAACGGAGAATTTGATTCCGAGCTGACCAATCAGATTCTTGGGCAGCGGCTTGCGGGTATTCAAAATGCCGTTATACCCGGGTTTTACGGAGCGTATGAGGACGGCAGGGTTAAAACTTTTTCAAGAGGCGGCTCGGATATCACAGGCTCCATTGTGGCCAGGGCTGTAAAAGCGGATGTATATGAGAACTGGACGGATGTGTCGGGATTTTTGATTACCGATCCAAGAATCATCGACAATCCGGAAGGAATTGATACCATCACCTATAGGGAGCTTCGGGAGCTGTCCTACATGGGCGCCAGCGTACTCCACGAGGATGCAATTTTCCCGGTAAGGAGAGAAGGGATCCCCATCAACATCCGCAATACCAACCAGCCTGAGGATAACGGCACATGGATTGTGGAGAGTACCTGCCAGAAATCAAAATATGTGATTACCGGCATTGCGGGGAAAAAGGGTTTCTGTTCCATCAACATAGAAAAAGCCATGATGAACTCGGAAATCGGGTTCGGCAGAAAAGTGCTGCAGGCATTTGAGGATAACGGAATTTCCTTTGAACATATCCCCTCCGGCATTGATACGCTGACCGTATTTGTACATCAGGACGAATTTGTGGATAAGGAACAGAAGGTGGTATCCGCCATTCACAGATTGGCGGACCCGGACAGCATAGACATTGAAGCCGACCTTGCGCTGATTGCAGTGGTGGGGCGGGGCATGAAATCCACAAGGGGAACGGCAGGACGTATCTTTTCCGCCCTTGCCCATGTGAATGTGAACGTAAAAATGATTGACCAGGGGTCAAGCGAGTTAAACATTATAATCGGTGTTGCCAACAATGATTTCGAGGCGGCAATCAGCGCCATTTATAACATCTTTGTGGTTGCTCAGCTTTAAGAGGCCGGCAGCAGCTCCACAGGCAGCCAGAGAGCACTTCGTGTATCTGCAATACCCTGTCGTGGCGGTTGGCAGCAAGGTTTTTGACTGCCCGAACCGTAAGATCAAGAAGCGGCAATTTGATATTAATAAGCTGTGGCGGCGTCTGCTATTTGCGAAAAATCAATTGTTTCATCCCATAGAAATTCCAGATACTTTTTGCCGACATCGGTTCTGTGGGAGGTGGCAATGATACCAAAAACCGGGACTTTCTGCGGATAGGACCCGGTTTTTACTGCAAAAGGAGAGTCCTTTAGAATTACGCCCACAGGAATGGGATTTTCCATATTTTCAGGATGGCGGTGGCGCTCGGTTTCTTCAGCCAGAGCCTTGTCTAATTCCGCTTCCGAAGGCCGATTGTCAGAGAGCGCTTCAAGTTCGTAATCAGCTTCTTCCTCCTGCATTTTCAGCACCTGGGCATAATCTATGTAGTAAAGATATCCGTCATATTGTGAAAGTTCCTGCTGCGTAAAAACAGTGCGCAAATCCAGAAACATTTCATGATTAGAATAATTGTTGAAAACTTCCGAATCATATACCACCGCATCAAGATCTCCCGTCTGGATGGTGGCCAGAATTTTTTGCACGGCCACGGCGTCATATTGCCCCATGGAGCGCAGGGAAAGAGAGGTGGAGGTATCGATAAAGCAGTCATAGGTCTCCAAATCCAGATCCGCATATTCGGCAAAAGCAGCCGAAAGCTCATCGGACGGCAGCTGATAGGAGTTGAGCATAAGTCCGTTAAAAATATAGTCCTTTGAGGCGGCGACATCATGGATAAGAGCGACAATGGCAAAGACGGCGCAGATTAAAACCAGCGTATGGACTTTATAATAGTACCAGAAATATGCCAGCCGTTCTTTAAAAGTCATATCTTTCGCTTTCATATGCTGCTGTCTGATTTCATCGCGGACGCCCCGGTAGGTACGGGGCTTTTTTTCGTTTTGGGCCATTGCTTTTTCCTCCGGCTTAAATTACAATAAGATAAATTTGCATATTCAATATCTTAGCCGCATGGCGGAAGTGTGTCAATGAATGAGGAATAAAATTTTTATTAAATTGGTATTGGGATAAAGGACCATAACAGGAGGTGATAATTGAATAGACTTTGCATTTTGGTTGTGATATACTTACACCATAGCAATGCAAAACGTAATATGAAAGCAGGTGATTGACAGCATGACTGAAAAAGAAGAGATGATGCAAAGAAATATTGAAGAATTTTCAAGGTTACAAAAGTATATGCTTTTAATCGACGATAAAGAGTCGGCGGCATATAAAGAAATGAAAGACAGATATTTTGAGTTAAAAGTGATTTTAACGGCCACCGGCATCAATCTTACTGAAATTGACAAGATAAAAGCATAATGATGAATGATGTTATAGTGGAAAAGGTGTAAAGTCATAAGATAAATATAAAATCAGCGGAGGAAAAGTAAAGCAATTATGAACGAAACTTATGTGGAATGTCTTGTAAAAAAGAAAACCCCGATGTATATGGCATTTTTGAAAATCCTGTCAATGGTTCTGGCCGTTTGCTTTGTGTTGGTGGGATTTGTTTTTATCCCGGCGTTAATCCTTGGAATTGTTATTGGCGTCGGCGCATATTTCCTTTATTTAAATGCGGATCTGGAATATGAGTATCTTTATGTGGACAAGGAGATCACGGTAGACAAGGTCATGGCGAAGACAAAGCGCAAAAGGGTTGCGGTTTTTGATGTGGGCAAGATGGAAATTTTAGCGCCCATCAAATCATGGCATCTGGATAATTATAAAAACAGGAATGATAAAGTAGTAGATTACAGCTCCGGGGAAGAAAAACAGCCGGACAAAAGATATGTATTTTTTTATGAGGGTTCGAAAAAGGTTATATTTGAGCCCAATGAGGAGATGGTTAAGGCAATACAGTTTGTAGCGCCAAGAAAGGTGTTTAAAGATTAAATTTGGTAACAATAGCTGACACGCTTCGCGAGCCAGCTTATTTTTAAAAATTTTATAAATAAACAAACTATAGGAGGAGAGAAAATGGGTCAGATAATTGGCGAAGGAATTACTTTTGATGATGTACTTTTGGTGCCGTCTTTCTCGAAAGTGATTCCTAATGAAGTGGATCTGTCAACCTGGTTAACCAAAAAAATCAAGCTCCATATCCCTATGATGAGTGCAGGGATGGACACAGTTACGGAAAACAGGATGGCAATAGCCATGGCCAGACAGGGCGGAATTGGTATCATTCACAAGAACATGTCTATTGAGGCGCAGGCGGAAGAGGTAGATAAGGTTAAACGATCTGAGAACGGTGTTATTACGGATCCATTCTCTTTATCTCCGGATCATACACTTGCGGATGCGGATGTACTGATGGCAAAATTCAGGATTTCAGGCGTGCCAATTACACAGGGGCGTAAACTGGTAGGTATTATTACCAACAGGGACTTAAAGTTCGAAACGGATTTCACAAAGAAAATCAAAGAATCCATGACTTCGGATGGGCTTATAACCGCGAAAGCAGGGACTACTCTTGAGGAGGCAAAGCAGATTCTTGCCAAAGCAAGAAAGGAAAAGCTTCCTATCGTAGATGATGACTACAATCTTGTAGGACTGATTACCATTAAAGATATTGAGAAAACGATTAAATATCCATTGGCGGCAAAGGACAGTCAGGGAAGGCTCCTATGCGGCGCAGGTGTGGGAATTACGGCAAATGTGTTAGACAGAGTAGGCGCATTAGTTGACGCGAAAGTGGATGTGATTGTCCTTGACAGCGCTCATGGCCATTCCGAGAATGTGCTCCACTGTCTTAAAATGATCAAAGATAAATATCCGGATGTGCAGGTGATTGCAGGTAATGTTGCCACCGGCGAGGGTACGAAGGACTTGATAGAAGCAGGCGCAGATGCGGTTAAGGTAGGTATTGGCCCTGGTTCTATCTGTACCACCCGTGTGGTTGCAGGCATCGGCGTACCGCAGATTACCGCCATTATGGACGCATATTCCGTTGCAAAGGAATACGGTATTCCGATTATTGCAGACGGCGGCATTAAATATTCAGGGGATATGACAAAGGCAATTGCAGCAGGCGGGAATGTCTGTATGATGGGGAGTATTTTTGCAGGCTGTGATGAAAGTCCCGGTACTTTTGAATTATATCAGGGACGGAAATATAAGGTTTACAGAGGTATGGGATCGATTGCCGCCATGGAAAACGGAAGTAAAGACCGTTATTTCCAGGAAAATGCAAAGAAACTGGTGCCGGAAGGGGTAGAAGGACGTGTGGCTTACAAAGGAACGGTGGAAGATACCGTATTCCAGCTGATTGGCGGCTTGCGCTCCGGTATGGGGTATTGCGGAACAAAAACAGTAGAGGAATTAAAGGAAAAGGGAAGATTCATAAAGATTTCCGCTGCTTCTTTAAAGGAAAGCCATCCCCATGATATTCACATTACAAAGGAAGCGCCTAACTATAGTTTGGATGAGTAGCAATTTGTGTCCGGCCCATAGATTGGCGGATTAGAAGAAAATGGCATTGTAATATAGCGTATGTTATAAATAAAACAAATAGGATGGAAGCCATATTTGCAAAGCAAGAAAACATAAAGTTCTCCCCGTTATTTTACGGGGAGAAATCTTAGCAAGTAAGCTGTCCCGCAGAGTCTTGAAGGGTTTGGAGTGGGCGGGCGAAGAGCCAAAAGAATTTGTCAGGAAACGTATGAAGTAAGGGGGAAAAGGGTGAGCCATTTGAACAATCAGGAACGTGCCTTTGGTATGCAGGATGTGGTACCGTTAATTCAAAGCCTTAAAGACGGCGGCGTGTTGGAAAATTTACAGCGCTGTTTTTGTAAAATGGCAAATGTTTTCTTATATTGTGTGGATAAAGACGGTTTTCCTCTTACGGAATTCAGCGGAAAAGAGGATGAAATTTTAAGAATAAAAGAACTCATTGACAGAGAACAGCTTCAAAATATGCTGACCCGTATAGGGGAAAGCACATTAGAGGATCAGGCGATAGAGACCACGGCTTATCCCAATTTTCGTTTGGCCGTAGCCACGGTCAGAGTGGATAAAAAGCCGGTGCTCAGCTGGGTAGGGTGCGGAGTGCTTTTTGACGAGGAGGATATGGAAGACTATGAGAATGCTCCTCTCGAGGGCTTTACGAGCGTAATCAGCGAGAGGCAGCTGGCAAGAACCATAGATGCTTTGCGGGATATGACAGATGCTTTGTTAAAAGAAAGGCTTTCGGTAGTAAATGCTCAGGCAGCAGATCGAAGAAGCAGGTATCTGGAAAAAGAAATGGAAGAAAAGCTTACCCGCGAACAGACGCTCAGCCGGTTGATGCAGGTTATGATAGATGGCAAAGAGCCTAAGGAAAAGACCATTTATAAATATTTAAAAATAGTTGGAGAATTTCTGGAGCTAAGCGTTGCGGCGCTTTACCGCACATCTAAAAATAACAATTGTATTGAAATGATATCCAAATGGTGTGCAAAGATGGTAAACTGGGAGATAGAAGAAAACATTGACAGCCCGGTTTTTTCACTTTTGCGAACTGAAAAAACACTTGTTTTGTCCGCTAAATCCATGTTGGGGGCAAAAGAAAAGGAAACAATACAGGCCCTTGGCCTGAAAGCGCTTATTTTGATCCCTGTAGAAACAAGTGTCTTAGGAAATATGTATACCTGCTTTGGAGCGAAAGAGAAGGACAGAGTGTGGGAGCTGTCGGAAATCAGGTTTTTAAGTGACGCCGTTAAAATACTCCAATACAGCATGGCCGGACGCGCCCAAAGTGATTTATTGGAAGCAAAATTGGAAAGAATATTGGAGCATGTAGGAGCTGCGGTGTGTGTAAGAAGTTTAAAAACGGGCGATATTTTATATGCGAACAAGGAAATGTATCAGATATTTGACAAGGAGCCGGATATGCTGGATGCAGGAGAGGTAAACGGTGTTCTTGGCCTGGCAGTGCAGGCGGAGGGAAACAGAGAGTTTTATTTTACGAAAAAGAAACGCTGGTATGATTTGCATTATGAGGAAATTGAATGGATGGATGGAAGTCCTGCCTCCTTAAGTACTTTACGCGACTGTACGGGCAGGAAAAAGAATGGAAGGAAAAAAACAACCTGATATTAAAATAATAGTCTTTGTTATTTATAAAACGTGCTTTATTAATTTTAGGTGATGTGATATGATAATTCGTGTATTTTTGATATAAAATTAACTGATTACAAAAAGGCTTCACAATCCAATTTGTGCCGCCGCAGTGTGGCAACATGGGGGCTGGTGTGAAGAAAAGTTCTAAGGCGTCAAAAAACGTCGCCTAAGAACAGTTAAAACTTCACACTTAGAAGAATTTGTGATTCCGCAGAGCGGAATCATGGAGGCTAGTGTGAAAGCGAAAATTAATTTCTGAAAATTTTTCATACGCAAGTTTTGGTTGAGAGCATAAATTTGCGGATTGAGAAGGGAGCATGGTTATTATGAAAATGGATCAGAATAATAATGGTAAGAACGAATATGTAAAGGAACAGGTAAGGGCAAGTGAAATGGACTGCGTAGAAACAGCCGAAGCAGAGGGCGGTGAAGGAGAGAAAACAGTAGTTTCCAGAAACTTTATCGAACAGATGATTGATAAAGACTTGGCAGAGGGCGTATACGACCATGTACACACCAGATTCCCGCCCGAACCTAACGGGTATCTCCATATCGGGCACGCCAAAAGCATTCTTTTAAATTATGGATTGGCGAAGGCTTATAACGGTCAGTTTAATATGCGCTTTGACGATACCAATCCTACCAAGGAAAAAACAGAGTTTGTGGAATCTATTTTGGAGGATATTAAATGGCTGGGGGCTGACTGGGAAGACAGGCTTTTCTTTGCCTCAGATTATTTTGAGCAGATGTATGAGGGGGCGGTTAAGCTGATTCATAAAGGGAAAGCTTACGTGTCAGATCTTTCCGCAGAAGAAATGAGGGAATACAGAGGAACCTTAACTGAGCCGGGGAAAAATGACCCTAACCGCGACAGGAGCGTAGAAGAGAATCTGGCTCTTTTTGAAAAAATGAAAAACGGTGAATTTAAGGACGGGGAGAAAACGCTCCGGGCTAAGATTGATATGGCGTCCCCCAACATTAATATGCGGGATCCGGTGATTTACCGGGTGGCTCATATGAGTCATCACAATACGGGCGATAAATGGTGCATTTATCCTATGTATGACTTTGCCCATCCCATAGAGGACGCTATAGAGGGGATTACCCATTCTATCTGTACCCTGGAATTTGAGGATCACAGGCCGCTGTATGACTGGGTGGTGAGAGAATTAGAGTATAAGATTCCCCCCAGACAGATTGAATTTGCCAAAATGTATTTGACCAATGTGGTTACGGGAAAAAGATATATTAAGAAGCTGGTAGAGGATCAAATTGTGGATGGCTGGGATGATCCCAGGCTTGTTTCCATAGCTGCACTGCGAAGAAGAGGTTTTACACCGGAATCCATTAAAATGTTCGTGGATCTTTGCGGCGTGTCAAAGAGCAATTCCTCTGCGGATTATGCAATGCTTGAGTACTGCATCAGGGAGGATTTGAAGCTAAAACGTCCCCGCATGATGGCGGTGTTAGATCCAATTAAGCTGATTATTGACAATTATCCGGAAGACAAAAGCGAGATGCTTGAGGTTGCTAACAATCTTGAAAATGAGAGCATGGGCGTCCGGCAGGTCCCTTTTGGAAGGGAGCTTTATATTGAGAGGGAAGATTTTATGGAGGAGCCTCCTAAAAAGTATTTCCGTCTTTTCCCAGGAAATGAAGTGCGGCTTATGAACGCTTATTTTGTAACCTGCGTGGGCTGTGTGAAGGATGAAAACGGCAGAGTGAGCGAGGTACATTGTACCTATGACCCTGAAACAAAATGTGGCACAGGCTTTACCGGACGGAAGGTAAAGGGAACCATTCACTGGGTTCCTGCCAAGGAAGCTGTTAAAGCTGAGGTAAGGCTTTATGAAAATATCATTGATGAGGATAAAGGTGTTTACAATGAGGACGGAAGTCTTAATTTAAATCCCAATTCTCTTATTGTAAGAAAGGAATGCTATTTAGAGCCCGGGCTTAAGGATGCAAAGCCATACGATAGCTTCCAGTTTGTCCGCCAGGGGTATTTCTGCGTAGATGCAAAGGATTCAAAGGAGGATAGCCTTGTATTTAACAGGATTGTATCCTTAAAAAGCTCTTATGTATTGCCCAAAAAATAGTTTATCGGCTGCCGGAAGCATGGAGGTATGAGGAATGCTTGGACTGTTGAAAGGCCTTGGGAAATTTGGCCTGAATGAATTGGAAAATCTGAATATATATGAGGATGAAAAAAAGACGACGGCCCAGGAAAAAGATGTAAAAGAAACTGTACGTATTATGCAGGAAGAGGATTATCTTTTTGATAAGACCTATGAATGCCCCGTATGCTATCAGAAGATTAAGGCAAGGACCATGCGGACAGGACGGGCAAAGCTGGTGCGCACGGATATTTATTTAAGGCCGGTCTATGAAAATATCGAGCCTTTAAAGTATGAAGTGATTAGCTGTCCATGCTGTGGTTATTCGGTTCACAGCCGTTATTTTAGCGGACTTACTGCGTTACAAATCAAGGCAATCAGAGAGACGATTTCCGTGTCGTTTCAGTCGCCCACAGAAGAAAAGCTCACATATACTTACGAAGAAGCGCTTGGGCGGTATAAGCTCAGCCTTGCATGCGCTATTGTGCGCCATGCCAAGGCCAGCGAAAAAGCTTATATTTGTCTGAAAGCGGGATGGCTTTTGATAAGTATGGAAGAAAACCTGAAATCCCGGGAGGCGGATAAGGCCGGCAGTCAGGAATATGAACAGAAGCTAAAGGAAATCCGGGCGGAACAATATGAATTTCTTAAAAACGCGTTAGACGGATTCCTTACGGCAAGGCAGACAGAAGGGACTTTTGCCGGACTGGATGAATCTACGATAGAGTATATTATTGCGGTGCTTGCCGTTCGGTTTGGGCAGTATGAGGTTGCATCCCGCATTCTCTCCGGTATTTTAACGTCCCCGTCAACAGGCAGCCGCATGAAGGACAGAGCCGGAGAGCTGAAACAGATATTGGTTGTAAAAATGAAAGAAAAGAAGGAAGAACAGAAGTAAAGAACAATCTGGCAACATGGGGTTAGTGTGAAGAAAAGTTCTAAGATGTCAAAAGACGCCATCTAAGAACTTTTAAAGCTTCACACTCAGAAGAATGCCTTGAAAAACAGGCATTCTTCATCAAGATTTGTGT
>ERZ777011.1593-NODE-1593-length-22806-cov-2.839436_pt1 | contig 22806 bp, 23 predicted proteins | sample MGYA00374964_ERZ777011 | MGnify/ENA primary metagenome ERZ777011 (study PRJEB29310, sample SAMD00008975) | mouse gut metagenome | study: EMG produced TPA metagenomics assembly of the Metagenome analysis of fecal microbiota from mouse which was promoted... | reverse complement strand
GTGTAATTGTTCAAATTAATGCAGTTAGTTTAGGAAGTGTTACAGATGCTGTAGGAGGATTAAGTGTTGCTAATAATCAATTATTTTATGTAAATAAAAACGGCGGTATTTCTTCTTCTAGTACATCTTATCCAACAAGTGCAGGAATAGCAAATGGAGGTTTAGCTTTTTATGAAAATGATAAGTATAATTTGTATTATATAAACAGTAATGGGGGTATAAGTTATATCATTAAATTTTTATAAATAGTAACTATTCTTTTTGATCATTTTGAAAGTAGTTTATTAGCTACTTTTTTAAAATCTTAAAATAGTTCAAAATTTAAAGACAAAATTAAAATAATATGTTAAAATATTTTTAGTTATGTAAAAAAATATGTTGAAGAGGTGTAGTTTATGGCAAAAATTATTTCATTGGTTAATCAAAAAGGTGGAGTTGGCAAAACTACCACTAGTATTAATCTTGCCGCGGCTTTAGGGGTTGAGGGGAAAAAGACTCTTTTAATAGATTTAGATCCTCAAAGAAATGCGACTACAGGACTTGGTTATTCTAATGGAGATTATACGCATGATGTTTACGAATCTTTAACAGGAGTTTGTAATATTAAAGAGGCGATTAAAAAAACAAAATATCGTAATTTATCAATCCTACCTTCTACTATTAATTTAGCTGGAGTAGATGTAGAGTTTGTTAAAAAAATGCTTGAAGAGCCTGAATTTCATCAAAATGAACAATTAAGACTTATTCTAGCCGAAGTAAAAGATGAATTTGATTATATAATTATTGATTGTCAGCCAGCTTTGGGACTTGCTACGATGAATGCCTTAGTTGCTAGTGATTCTGTTATCATTCCCGTTCAATGTGAGTTTTTTGCGTTAGAAGGGATTACACAATTATTAAACTCGATTATAATGGTGCAATCAAGTATGAATCCTTCACTTAGAATTGAAGGTGTACTTTTAACAATGCTTGATGGTAGAACTATAATAGGATTAGAAGTAATAGAAGAAGTACGTAAATATTTTAAAGATAAAGTATTTAATACAATAATTCCAAGACTTGTGCGATTAGTGGAAGCACCAAGTCATGGAAAGCCAATAAATGAATATGATCCAAAGAGTAAAGCGACTATTGCTTACTCTAATTTAGCAAAGGAAGTGATTGCTCGTGACAGAGTCTAATCGAAAAAAAGCATTAGGGAAGGGTTTGGAACAATTATTTTCGAATGAAGTTATTAATTTTGATAAATTTGAAGGAGAAATTGTAGAAGAAGGTAAAGCGAGTGGTGGAGTAATTGAAATTCCGCTGGAGGAAATTAGGAGTAATCCTTATCAACCAAGGAAGAATTTTGATAGTGCTTCTTTAGAAGAACTGGCAAATACAATTCGGGAACATGGCGTAATTCAACCTATAATAGTTAAAAAAAGTATTAAAGGTTATGAGTTAGTCGCAGGTGAGAGGCGTACTAGAGCATCAAGGATTGCAGGACTTAAAACGATTCCAGCGATTATTAAAGATTTTAATGATACGGAAATGATGGAAATTGCTTTAATTGAAAATATTGCAAGAGAAGATTTAAATCCGATTGAAGAAGCTAAGGCCTATGAGAGTATTTTAAAAATAAATAATATTACCCAGGAGGAGCTTGCTCATAAGTTTTCGAAGAGTAGAAGTTATATTACTAATATGTTGGGACTTCTTAATTTACCTGAGGCGACTATTAAGCTTGTTCAAGATAAAGAATTAACAATGGGACATGCGCGAGCTCTAAGTAAGCTTGATGATGAAGCAAAGATTAATGAACTTGCTTTTAAAATAGTACATGATGGTTTAAATGTTCGGGATACAGAAAATCTTATTAATGCTAGTAATATACCTAAAAAACATAATATTGCTCGGAAAGATACTTTTGATATTAAATATAGTATATATGAAAATATAGCAAGAGAAAAGTTAGGAGTAAAAGTTAAAATAAATAATAAAAAGATTGAAATTCCTTATAAAGATGATGAAGAATTAACTAAAATTTTAGAAGAACTAAATATTTACGTTGAAGGTGAATAAAATGGAACTATTAGATAAATTGTGGGAAGTTTTTATGACTAAAAAAATATTTGGTTCTTTGAGTGTTATTAGTGTTTCATATGTTTTAGTTAAGATATTTAATGGAATAATTTCGAAAATTTTAATTACAGGAAAGACTTCTTTTGAAGTAAAAAGAAGAAAGACGATAGTTAAATTGTTTCAAAGTTTTTTTCGTTATGTAATAATGATTATTGCTTTAATGGTAATTTTAGATTTTTATGGAGTTGATACTAAAAGTTTAGTTGCAAGTATTGGGGCAATAGGAGTAGTTTTAGGGCTAGCCCTACAAGATACTGTAAAAGATTTAATTAGTGGAATATCACTTATTTTAGAAAATTATTTAGCTGTTGGGGATATTGTTACTTTTAATGATTTTACAGGTGAAGTAATTGAACTTGGACTTAGGACAACAAAAATAAAAAAGGCTAGTGGTGAAGTTATGATTATTGCTAATCGAAATATTGATACTTTAATCAATTCTTCACAAAAAAAAGCTAATTTAATGATTGAAATAGATACGGCATATGAAGTGGAAACTAAAAAAGTTGAAAAAGTTCTTAAAAGTGTAATTGACGTAGCCATAAAAGAAGAACTTATTTTAGCTGATAGTGAGTATTTAGGTATAAATGAACTAGGCGCTTCTTCTGTTAAGTATTTGGTTAAAATTCATTGTGATCAGACTAATAAATATGGTATTAAAAGAGAAATATTAAAACGGATAAAAGATGCTTATGACAAGAATGAAATAAAGATTCCTTATAATCAAATAGAGGTGCATTATGGACAAGAACTTTAAATTAAATGATATTGTAATTATGAAAAAGCCTCATGCTTGTGGAGAAAATAAGTGGCAGATTATTAGAAATGGTGTCGATATCAAAATAAAATGTATAAAATGTGGACGAGAAGTAATGCTTGATAGATTAGAATTTACAAGAAAATTAAAAAAAGTTGTAGGAGGACGTTATGAACAAGAGAAATCTTAAAGAACGAATAACTTTAGACCCAATTATGACCCTCATAATTCTTATAGTAATAACGATTATAGTAAGCGGTTTTTTATCACTTTTAGGAGTTCAAGTTAGTTATAATACAATTGGTAATGATGTGACACTTGAATATACGCAAAATTTAGCTTCAGTGGAATCTTTGTTTAGTTTAAGTGGACTTAAGTATATTTTTACCACAACAGTATCTAATTTTGTTTCATTTACACCACTTTCAAGTCTTATTATTATATTAATAGGGATTGGAGTAATGGAAAAAAGTGGTTTTTTAAAAACCGTTATTACATTGTTAACTAAAAAAGCACGAAAGAAAATGGTTACTTTTGTATTAGTTTTAATATGTTTGATTAGTAGTATTATGGGAAATTTACCTTATGTGGTAATGATTCCTCTTAGTGCTTTAATCTTTGTTTATGGGAAGAGAAATCCTTATATTGGGATTATTGCCTCTTATGCTGGGCTTACAATTGGAACAGGGGTAAGTGCAATTTTTACAAGTGTTGATTCAGCTCTTCTTACGAATACTTTACAAGGGGCACATTTAATTATGGCTAATTATGAATTGTCAACAATGAGTTTAATTATTATTATGAGTATTGCTATAATTTTACTAGCGTTTGCTATTACTTTAATTACTGAGAATTATATTGCACCTAAAATGCCAAAATATGAATTTCCGGAAAGTGAAATGGAAGAGGAATTTACTATTACTAATAGAGAACTTAAAGGTTTAGTATTAGCAGGTGGGGCAGGGATTTTATATTTATTATTTTTTATATATTGTATTATTCCAGGACTTCCCTTATCAGGCGCACTTTTAGATAAAACACAAATGTTTTATATTGACAAATTATTTAGTGCTGATTCTTTTTTTAGTAATGGATTTGTCTTTGTAGTAACAATGCTTTTTGTTATTTTAGGTTTCTTTTATGGAATAGGAGCTAAAACTATTCGAAATAACAAAGACTTATGTGATGATTTAGGGCACAGCATTGATGGAATTGGGAAAACTATAGTGCTTATATTCTTTGCATCTGTTTTTATTAGTGTGTTTAAGAAAACAGGAATAGGCGAAGTTATAACTGCGGCTTTGGCTAATATTTTAACTGCGGCTAATTTAGGAGCTTTCCCACTTATTATTATTTTATTTTTAATAAGTGCGGTGGCTACTTTCTTTCTTCCTAATTCAACATTTAAATGGGCGATTCTGGCTAGTATTGCAGTACCAGCTTTAATGAACATTGGAGTTTCACCAGAATTTACACAAGTAATATTTAGATTTGGAGAGTCAATGACAATGGGACTTACACCTTTAATGGCTTATTATGTCATATATCTTGCTTATTTAGAGAGGTATAATCAAAGTAAAAAACCAATTAATTTCTTTAAAACTTTAAAATATCAAGTGCCTTATGCGGTAGTTTGTGGACTTATTTTACTTGCTTTATTAATTGTGTGGTATATTATAGGTTTGCCAATTGGAATTAATGGAGTTGTTCATGTTTAAGAGACTAGTAAAGTTTCTTTTTTTCTGTTATAATACGTTAAAGCAGTAGTTTTATCTATGTTTTAGTAGATGCTATAACGAGTCGTTATGGTTTAATAATGATATATTATTTTGCTTATTTAGTTTATGTACCGTCGCTTACGCTTTCGATAATTTTCAATTATCTAATGTACATGACACTTAAATAAGATAATTTTTAAGTACTGCTTTTTTAAAGGTGATTTTATGTGGAAGTATTATACAAAAGAGCATCATAAAGATTTTGTTTTAAGTCTTGGGTTAATTGATGGAAATTTAAGCGATGCAGAAAAATTAAATATTCTTTATAGTATAGCTAATAACCCCAAAAAATACTACACTAAAAAATATATATTAAAGAAGGATGGGACAAAAAGAGAGCTGCTTGTTCCTAATGTTTATCTTAAAAATATTCAAAAGAGAATACTTCATAATGTCTTAGATGGTTTAAAACCTTCAGAATATGTACAAAGTTATATGAAAAATAAATCACTTATCTATAATGCTAAACCTCATGAAAAAGCAAAAGTTATTCTTAAGCTAGATATTAAAGATTTTTTTCCAAGTATTAATTTTGAGATGTTATATAATGTGTTACCTAGTGAAATTTTTCCGAAAGAGATGAAAGTTTTATTACTTAATTTATGTTTATATGATAATTATTTACCTCAAGGGGCTCCAACGAGTCCTATGCTTTCTAATCTTGCTTTAAAATCTTTTGATAATTATATAGGAGAGTATGTTAGAGATCAAAATATTAATTATACAAGGTATGCGGATGATTTAACTTTTTCAGGAGATTTTAATCCTTATAAACTAAAAAATAAAGTCGAAGCTTTTTTAAATGTTATGGGTTTTAATTTAAATCATGGAAAAACAAAAATTATTACACAAGCTAAAAGGCAAGTAGTAACAGGTTTAGTTGTAAATGAAAAAGTGAGTATTCCTAAAATATATAGACAGGAAATTCGGAAAGATATTTATTATATAAAAAAATATGGGATTTGGAATCATTTAGAATATATAAAATATAATGGTGATAAAATTAAATATTTGGAATCTTTAAAGGGGAAAATTAATTATGTTTTAAATGTTATGAGGCATAATAAAGAATTTTTAGAGTATTTAACATTGGTAAATAATTATCTAAATGATATAAAAGTATGATATAATGTTTATAAAATATATTTAATTTTTAAGGAGGAATTTTTATGAGTTTAAAAGCGGGAATTGTGGGGCTTCCTAATGTAGGAAAATCTACTCTTTTTAATGCTATTACAAAGCAAAATATTCTAGCTGCTAATTATCCTTTTGCAACAATTGATCCTAATGTTGGGATGGTAACAGTACCAGATAGTCGTCTGACTTTTTTAAGTGAGATGTATATGCCAAAGAATGTAGTGTCAACAACTTTCGAATTTACGGATATTGCAGGTTTAGTTAAAGGTGCTTCAAGAGGTGAAGGTCTGGGGAATAAATTTTTAAGTCATATAAGAGAAGTTGATGCGATAGTCGAAGTGGTAAGGTGTTTTGATGATGCTAATATTACCCATGTAGAGGGTGTTACTGACCCAATTAGAGATATTGAGATTATTAATGTGGAACTTATTTTGGCTGATTTAGAAATTATCCAAAATAGACTTAATAAAATTGTTAAAAAAGCTGAAACTACTAAAGATAAAGAGGCGATTGCGGAAGTTAATGTTTTGATGAAAGCTAAGAATAGTTTAGAAGCTAGTGTACCGTTAAGGCTGGTAGATTTTGAAGAAGATGAATTGCTTTTAATGCGAGCATTTAATTTTATTACTTTAAAGCCTTTAATATATGCGGCAAATGTTGCAGAGGATGATGTTATTTTAGGCGATAATGATTACACTAAAAAGGTTAGAGAGTATGCTGAAAAAGAAGGCAGTGGAGTAATTGTGATGAGTGCAAAAATGGAGTCAGAATTAGCTGAATTAAATGATGATGATAAAAAAGTGTTTTTGCAGGAACTAGGAATTAGTTCTAGTGGGCTTGATAGGTTGATATTTGCTACTTATGAATTACTTGGACTTGCAACATTTTTTACTAGTGGGTCTGATGAGTGCCGGGCATGGACATTTAAAAAGGGTATGAACGCTAAGACTTGTGCAGGATTAATTCATAGTGATATAGAAAGAGGGTTTATTAAAGCTGAGGTTACTAGTTTTACAGATTTGGAAGCTCTTGGGAGTGAGGCAAAAGTAAAAGAGGCTGGTAAGTTGAGGCTTGAAGGAAAAGATTATTTAATGCAAGACGGAGATATTGTTTATTTTAGATTTAATGTTTAAAAATGTGGAGTTTACTAGTGGTTAATAATATGATATAATAGGTATATAAAAGGAGGATCGAGATGAATAAATTATTACCTAAAACATTTTTATGGATGTTTGTGGGTCTTATTGTGACTTTTGTTACAGGTTATGTAGTTTCTATTAATGATACGATGATTGATGCGGTGTTTAACAGTCCTATGTTTTATATTTTATTAATTGCAGAACTAGCGATTGTTATATTCTTTTCGGCAAGAGTTCGAAAAATGAGTCCGACAACTGCGAAGATTAGTTTCTTACTTTATGCTTTTGTAAGTGGATTAACTTTTTCTAGCGCATTTATTTTATTTGAACTTAATTCAATTATGTATGTATTCTTAATTGCAGCATTAATATTTGCAGCATTTGGGGCATTAGGATATTATACAAATTTAGATTTAAGCAATATAGTCATTTATCTATTAATGGGACTTGTAGGAATAATTATTTGTGTAATTGTTAATATGTTCCTTGGTAGTGAGACACTTGACCTTATTGTATCAATTATTGCAATATTAATATTTGTAGGATTTACAGCATATGATGTTCAACATATTAAAGAATTATCTGGGGCTGGAGTCGATGATGACGTTGCGGCGGTTAATGGAGCTTTTGAGTTGTACTTAGATTTCATTAATATATTCTTACATTTATTACAAATTATTGGAGATGCTAAAGACTAGCATTTTCTTTTTTTGGGAATTAAAAAAGCAAATTATGAACTTGTATTTATATTAAAAATATGTTAGTATTAAGTTAGGTAAGCGTTAGGAGACCACCTAATGTCTACTTTTAAAGTTAATTTGAATCATTAGTTTGAACACTAATGTCCTTTTTAGTTTAAGCAAGAATTACGTCCTGTCTTGAATTTATGTGCTGATACAGAGTTTTCAGGTGATGGAAGTGAAGCTAATCCCCTTGTAGTGATTGATTAGAATTTGTTAGGAATTTAATTATTCCTGCTTTTTTTGTTTAAAATTTAGATATTATATGCTATGATTGAGTAAAGGAATAGTGGATTATATGAATAAAAAAGTAGTGTTGGGTTTAGGTTTAGTTATAGTTGTTGCTCTTTTAGTTGGTGGTTTTTTCTTGGTTAAAGATAATCTTTTAAGTTCTAAAATTGACGAAGAGTGGGGGCATACTTATTATGTATATTTAAAAGATAAAAATAAAGATAAGGAAAATATACCTAATAATGCTTTACTTAAATTTATTGAGGTTAAGGATGCAGAGGCACCAGTAATGGTAATTAATTATAAATTTAAAGAAAAGAATTATACTAATTTGTATTATATTGAGGATAAAAAAGTAAATGCTATAGTGTATAAAGAACCATGTGAAGTAGAACTTCTGTATAATATGACTAAAAAAGAGTATAATTATTATTTTAAAATAGAAAAGGAAGGTGAAAAGAACTATATTTCTTTATTAGAGCAAATAAAATATTCGTCTGATGGTGAGATTAAACCAGAATATACTTTTTATGATAAAAATATTGAAGTTGTGACTGATAGTGATGGCAATAAAGTAGAAATAGGAGAGTTTGATAAAGTTTTTGTTAAGGTAGAAGATAAAATTGAAGAAGTAGAATATAATGAAGACATGAAGGCTCAAGATTTAATAACGGCTATAAAAGAAGCAATAGAGGAATATCAAGAATTAGATAAAATAATTAATGATGAGATGCTAGATATGGTGCACGATAAAGAAAGTATGCTTAAAGATGTTTTAGAAGAGTTAGAAAAAATTAATATTGAAAAAATATATAAAGCTTTGCAAGGAGTATGGATTACTGATAATGATATAGTTTTAGATATAAATAATTGTAATAATAAGAAACATTTTGTATGGGGTTATTTTGCTTCAGAAGCAGTTATGTTAGGTGATATTAAAGAAATTAAGAAAATTAATAGCAATGTTTATCAGGTGGTGGTTAATGATAAAATATCTAGTGAGCTTCAAGAAGTAGATATTGATGTAAGTATGATTGGAGATAAGAAAATAAAACTTTCTGATTATACTTTTAGGTATGTTGCAAAAGATATGGACAAAGCATATGAAATATTGTTATAATATGTAAGAAAAAGGAGTATTCTTATGCGATATAATGTTGTTAAAAATGCGGGTAATATAATTGGAGAATCTACTTATTTAGTAAAAAATCCTTATAATTATAGAAATAAATGGCATGATTTTTTTGGAAATAAAAATCCTATTCATATTGAACTCGGTATGGGTAGAGGAGATTTTATTATTAAAATGGCTGAGGCCAATCCCAATATTAATTATGTAGGAATTGAGCTTTATGCATCGCAAATGGTCATGGCAACAGATCGTCTAAAAGGTAAAAAATTAGCTAACTTAAAATTAATTAATGCGGATGCAAGAGATCTTGATAGGATATTTGGAAAAGAAATTAGTCTTATTTATCTTACTTTTTCAGAGCCTTGGCCAAAACCTCAAGACGAGAAAAAAAGATTTACTCATGAGTCATATTTGCGACTTTATGATAAAATATTTAAAAAAGATAAGCATATTATTTTGAAAACAGATAATAAAGGGTTATTTCAATATTCACTAGAAACTTTATCTCAATATTGGTATAGTTTTAAAAGGGTTAGTTTAGATTTACATCATGATGAATTACCAATTAAAAATATTATGACTGATTTTGAAAAGAAGTATTTTGAAGAAGGTCGTCCAATATATTATTTAGATGCTGAATTTGTAAATTAGAGGGAGTAGAACTTCCTCTTTTCGTTTATTTTACATGCAAAATTTGATAAGTATTGACAAGGTTTGTCGAACGTGTTTAAAAATCATTAAACTTGTTCTATATTAGAGTAGCAAGGTGATGATTATGTTAAAAGTTGATATGGAATATGAGAAAGGTATTTTATATGTAAGACTAAAGGGAGTTTTGGATAGAAAGGTTTGTTATAAGATAAACAATTATATTGTTCCAGTTGTTCTAAAGCATAAGATTAAATATTTAGTGTTTAATTTATTTGAACTTAAGGATATTGATGAGTCTGGACTTGATGCACTATTAAATACTAAATGTGCAATTAGAACTAATAAAGGTAAAATTTGCTTGTGTGAAGTAAGTGATGATATTAGACTTAAAATAAAAAGACTTAGAATGAAAGTGGCTTCTAATGAATTGGCAGCTAATAGGTTAATAAATATCTAATGACAACAAATGAACTTATAGAAAAGTATATGGGACTTATTAAAAAAATAGCAAGTAAATTTTATAATTGTGATAAAGAGGATTTAGTGCAAGTGGGAGTAATTGGCTTATTAAATGCTTATAAAAATTTTAAAGATACTGGAGAAACGCAGTTTAGTACTTATGCTTATACTTATATTTTTGGTGAGATGTATAATTTAGTAAATAGTGCTAGAAGTATTAAAGTTAGTCGTGATTTATTAAAGATATATCGAGAAGTAATGCAGGCTAAAAATAAGTTAGCTTTAAATATGGGGCGAGAGCCTAGTTTAGAGGAAGTGGCGTTGTTTTTAGAACAAGATGTTAATAAGATTTATGAAGCGGTTAATATGGCTCAGTGTATGGTATCTTTAGATGATGAGGCAAATGAACTTAATTTACATGAAGTAATACCTGATAAAAAAGAAAATAATATTGATTTAAGGATGGATATTGATGATAGTTTTAAAGTTTTAAATCCTGAGGAACAAGAGATTATTAGAAGTAGATATTATGAAGATTTAACACAAAGTGAAGTGGCTAGAAAACTTAATATGACACAAGTTATGGTTTCGAGATATGAAAAAAAGAGCTTAGAGAAAATGCGAATGGCAATGACTCTATAGCTTTTTTTAGTTGGTATTATGCTTAGTTCTTTTTCGATGATTTTTATTTTCTAATTTTTGGATAAAATCTTGAGGATTTTGACCAGTTTCTTTAGCTACTAAATCTTGTAATAAGCCAAAATAGTAATCTTTATTAGCAATTATAGAATTTATTACTTCATTAAATGGGAGACTATGTAATACTTTAGGGTCAATGGCACTTAATAGTTCCTCCTCTTTGTTTTCTCTTATAGATATTCGTTTTTCCAAAGCCTGGAGTTCATTAATTACAAAAATAATAAATTCATTATTAGGAAATTTAGCTTGTAATTTTAAGATAAGAGATTTGATTTCTTGAATAGTTATTTTGCCTGTACTTGATATTGGAATTGTAAAATTAGTATCTAACATAATGGGATTAGTGTTTTGCATATTGCGGTCTTTTACATTATACTTAATTTGTATACCTTCTGTAGTTTTAGTAATAGTTATTAAGTGAGTATAACTGGTGTGTTCAATAAAACTATAACCTTTATATATGATAAATGATTCATTAGTAATATTGGGAATGTTATAATCATATAATGGGGAAGTTTCTACTTGCTCATAAAATAAACCTTCAAAAGCAGCTCGGTCAAATTCTTCAAAACAAGCCCCATCAATAAACCATTTATTAAACTTTTTATATTTATTGCCTAGAATAATATTTCCAGTATTTTCTTCATAATAATAATGATTTGGGCAATTTAGATTTAGACCATAAACTACAGGATTATTAATAGCTATTTGTTTAAACTCTCTAATTTTTCGGACTTGATAGTTAGTTGTATATTTCAGCTCTATAAGAGATTTATCATAAGCTAAAAGTTTGACTAAAAAATAGTCACAATCAAATAGATACCAACCGCGAATTACATTTGGTTCAGATTTAGATAAAAATATCGCATAATCACCGTATTTGATAGTTGTTTCTTCAAGACTTGGTGTTGTTTTGTCAGCATAATAATAAATATTATGAGTTAAACTGCTACTGTTTATAAGAATACTTTTGAATACTTGACCTTTATCGGCCGCAGCACGACCAGTTATTTTGCTAGAATTTGAATTAAAAACTTTAAAAGTTGTTCCCGTCTTTTTGTCAATAATTTCAATAGTTAACTGGCCATTTTTGTCAAATTCATATTTTATTATTTGATAATCTTGAAGTCTTGATGTATCTAAAGGAATATTAAATATTTTTATAATTCTAATATCATTTTTTCATCATTTAAATTTTTTCTTAGGGCGGATAATTGTTTATCAATGGCTATTAACTCAGATTTATTCATATTAAACCTCCTACAAAAATGAATATTATTATTATATCAATTAATATTCATTTTTTAAACATAATAAGTAAAGTTTATTTGATATTTTGGCATATTTTTTTGTGTTTTTATTATCATATAATTATTATAAAAAAAATCAATCATATCTCAGATTGATGCCCGAGAGAGAAGTACAACAACTCTCCCAGCAAAAGAAATAGCTAGTAATAAACTTAGCTAACTAGATAATATTACATTTATATGCATTTAAAATACTATTTTTTCAGTTTTTTTTGGACTTGTGCCTCATCTTTTCCTAAAACATTTACTTCAAAGGAATCTAATTGAGCAGGTTCCTCTGCAACAGCCATTGCAGCATCTCTAAGCATAATTGTAAGAATTCCATTTCCCTGATTATTCATATTTTCTCTAGCATTTAGCATTACACTTTGCATAAATGATAAGCAAATTTTTAAAGAATCAATAATAGGATTTTTGGAATTATTCTTTTTAAAATAACCACAAGCATTGTTAAGCATAGCTGGAGAATAATATAATAGAATAGCTGGTTGGTTATTATATCCACTTTGATTAAGTTCATAAATTAACGTTTGATACTGCTCCATATTTTCTAATATTTCATTTTCTACAGTTTTAATGTCATTTGAATTGTTTAAACGCATCATTAAACATAATCTTGTAATTGCTTTTCTAATACTATTATCTTGTGTTTGTAAGCCTATTTTATTGGCTTTATCAATTAAAAATTCATCAAATATTCTTGTACAATCTTCACATGACGATAATATTTTTGATGCGGTTATAAAATTTTCAGCAGTAGTTTGATTCAATACAGCACTACCATTTTGATTATTAATATGACCTAAAACTCCACCAATATCAAGCATTGCTTCTGTTGACATTAGCATTTTTTCAAATGTTGTTAGATTCTGTAATTTATTAAAACTATAATCTACACATTCACCTTGAATAAATTGTCTCATATTAATACCATTAGTTAATACATTGACTAGACTATTTTTGCTTTCTTCACTAAAATCATTTAGTGATGGTAACATATTATATTGTAGTAAATAGTTTAGAATTAAATCATGATCTACAGTTTCAATACCTTGCCTCTTTATTGCATTTACCATTCTTTGACTTTTACCCAAATCATTTATTACTACATAATATAATAATAAATTTTCTTTTTCAGGTGTATCAAAATTATTTAATATAAGTTCTCTAAGTTCATTAAATGTTTCTTTTGTTAATCTATTATCTTCAGATTGTTGCTCTACAAATTTATCATATCTATTATCTTTGATATAAAAATATAGTAAAACACTAAGTATAGTTCTATCAAATTCTTTTAATTGATCAGACTCAGCATCTTTAAAAAGTAATTTGCCATAAGTGGGATTTTCACTATCTACGCCAAAACTCTCTGGAGTAAATTCTACATCTCCAACAAGTGTAGTTATTTCTGGATATTTTTTTAATATATTGGCTATTATATTTAATTCGTAGCTATCTATATCTGTTTTACTCTTATTTTCGTTAGCTAGTTTTATTGCATCTTTTAACAATTCTTCTAAATTATTTATTGGCTTCTTACCAGTTTCTGTTTGATATAGCCAATCTAAATATCTATTCTTCTCGGAATCATCAGATCTTCCATATAAACATTTATTACTATTTTTAGCAATCCAATAGCCATATTCCACATTAGTAGTAAATGCTGGTAATTGAGCAGAACGAGGAATCCAAAAAATAATTACATTAGCATTATATAATGCTTCTCTTTCCCACCAAACTTGATTATCATAATTAAATGTTCTATTATCCACTTCTAACTCTGGCACATAAACTATTCCATCAAATCCTAACTCATTTAATATTCTAATTGCTTCTTTTCGCCATGTTTCAACTTCTAAGCTTCGAGGAGTAGGTCCTGCCAAAAAAATTGATTTAATACCGGTTTATCTGAATAATTAATTATCATAATGTATCTCCTTCATTGGTATGTTATACACCATTTTCTATTATTTTAAAATAGCAGAAGAAAATTTTCTTCTGCTATCATACGTTCATTGATTGTGTCAATGTACAAGAAAGATTTACTAATCTTTGCTCTAGTAATTATTATCTTCCTTTTACTATTATTGTTATTTATAACTCTACCTAACTCATCCAATGATTTAGGTGGTAACCAATTACAACATCGGCATATTGAATGTTCCTTTTTATTTTATGCAAGTTTCTTTGGCATATTCATAATATCAAAAAAAACGGCTTTTTTGACAAGTCGCTTTTAACACTCGAAAAGTTCGAGTTTCCTATCAATCTGGTGCTGAAAACAGGAATCGAACCTGCGACCTACGCATTACGAGTGCGTTGCTCTACCGACTGAGCTATTTCAGCAAGACAAGTTAATTATAGCATATTTACAAATGTTTTGTAAACAACTCAGTTTTTAATTGTGAAAAATTTTAATTTAAGATATAATAGAGACTAAATTTTAGAAAGAGTGATATTATGCCTAATTGTGTAACTTTAAACTTTAATGATGTACAGATATTTGTTTCTAAGAGTAGTATTAAATTTTCTAATGGATATGGAATTGTGGATGCTTTTTATTATTCTATTAGTGATGGGGTAATATTTAATATTAAAGGGATTGGAGTAGTTGATAAGGATTACAATGTTATTTTAGATTTTTCGCCTCACAATTATTTAATTAAATTAGTAGTGCTTCCTCATGATAATTTTATTTATCTTTATAACTCTGATAAAGATGGACTTATGTTTTATGATGCAACATATGTTGAGGGAGGGTTTAGAATTAATGTAAAAGGAAATGCTAATGATTTTGAAGTACTTAATGATAATGTTATAAAAATAGATATAAGTAATAGGGAAGTTAAGTCTTATGCTTTATACAATCCGGTTAGTAAAATATTTATTACGGATATCATACATTATGTAGGAGAATTTAAATTTAATAGTAATTATGGAGTTATATGTGGTGAGGTTTGCTATTATGTTTATGATAATAATGATAATATTTTAGAAATTATATCTTATGTGATAGATTTAGAAGGTAATATTTTAAGTGATTTTACATTAATTAATAGTAATGAGAGCTATACAAAAGAAGTAACTTTTGAACAGGTGGTTAAAAGAATTCTTCAAAAATAAAGGGTGGTTAGAATGGAGAAGATAGTTTTAAATATAGAGGCATGGATAGATATTTTTAAAAAAATTGATTATTATCGAGAATTTTATGGTTCAGGAATTATTAAAGAATGGATTTTATATTTAGAAAATCTAAAATTAAGGCATTTTGATTTAATTATACCTGGTGATAATGGGGTATTTAATATTTTTACTAAATATGAGGTGTTTAATATTGATGTTATTATTAGTTTACTTAAAGTTGTAACTGAAATATATCGTTTTTATGATGTTGAAAAAAATTATATTAATTTAAAAGAAGAATTTAGTATAGATCAAATTGCTTTTTTAATAAACGAAAAAGACTATATAAAAATATCTAAAGGTTTTTTACATGATAATATAGTATATACGAGGTATGGGATAGAACTTCAAGAATACGAATATTATATGGTAATTAGAAATAGAGAACCTTTTATTGTAGATACTAAAGATAATAGGGTTTTATATACTTGTGATTTTAATTTTAATGGGCTTACTTTTCCAAGCAAGAATGCAATGGATAGAGCAAGGAAAAAATAGATTTGACTTTGCTATTTTAAAGTGTTAAAATAGGAGCACTTTAGGAGGCAAATTATGACATATAGTGAATATAAGAATGAGTTAATAAAAATACTTAAGAATAATATTTTAATGGAAAATGGACATTTGGAATCTTTAAAAAAAGTTTTAAATCAGTTAAATGTTGCTTATGCTAATAGAAATTTTGATTTTTTGAGAAGTGTTAATAAAACATATTCTTTAGGAATTGATTTAAAAAGTAAAGATGATTATAAGTTGATAATATCGGCGATGGAGAAATATATTAGCTGTGTGCAATCAGAGATGAATGAAACGGAATTGGAACTTAAAAGTGTTTATAAAAATTTTAGTAAAGGTATTAGTAGTATTGTTATATTTATGACAAATTTATTTAGTAATGAATCTTTAATAGATTATAGTTTTATAGCAAGAATTTATGTTAGTTTAATTGAAGCTAATGTAAAGACAGGAAATTCGGGTAAAATTAATACATTAAAATCTTATGAAGATTATGTAGCTAGTTCTTTGGAAATTGAAAAAGAAATTTTGAAAGCACTTAAAGATTGTGACTATGAAACATTTGAGAAAAAATCTAAATATTATTTTGGCTTAGTATTAAATCAAGAAAAAATGGATAAACTATTTGATAAATATGTTGTATTAGAAAGATTAGATGAATTATTAGAAATAATTAAAAAAATGTATTTTCAAGATAGAAGAGATATTGATGATCAATTAGTTGATATTTTGATTGAAAATTTTAATAGTAGTCTAGCTATAAATGAAAGCATTAGGCAAAAATTAAATACTTTTTGTAATTATGTTTATTTTAATTATAGATATATTGATGGGGTATCAAAAAAACAAATTATTGCAAAAATGAATAATGAATATAATTTTGGTTGGACTGATGATGTAACTTTAGCTAAAATTTTAGAAGATACGAATAATTTAATATATAAATTATTACAAGATAAAGATAGCATTGCTTCACTTTTTGATTGTTTTACACATCGAGGTTTAATTTTAAAAAGTTTTGGTTTGCCAAGAATAGCTTTAGGAACGATAAGAAATATTCCAGATTTACAATATGTCATATTAACGGGAATTAAAATTAATGGTGAAGAGATAAAAGAAGATTTAAACAATTCAGAAAAGAAAATTCAGGACTTAGAAATTAAAATGGCTTCCCTTATAAGTGGAGATTTTAAGATTAATGAAAGCAATGAAGATTTATTTTTAGAGTTATATTCTAAGTATTTAGATTACTTTATGGAATCAATGATAAAATTTTTATTGCCAACTGAAGATAATTTAAGTGAATTAAAAGAAAAAGCTATGGATAATATGACGAGGTATATTAAACAAAGACAAGTTAGATATGAAAGTTCAAAATGTTTTGTAAATCCTTTAGATGATTATATTTTAAATGGAAAAGTTATTCGGGTATGTGAATTAGAAGAATTTAAAACGTTACTTAAGGAATCTAATTTAAGTGAAGCACAAAAAATGGATTATTATAGACAAATGATTAATTTAATTAGATTAAGCGAAGAGAAAGAAAAAAAAGATATAATAGTTAAGTTAAAAGAAAAATTACTTGGTGATGATAAAGAATTACTTGATAAAGCACAAATTAGTGGAAATGTAGAGGCAACGGCAGTTTTAAAAGAAATAAATGCTATTTTTGATTTATTATTTGATAGTAATTTAGATGAAGATAATGAATTAATTTTAGAGCTTGATTCATATGTAGAAGATTTAAAGAGAATATTAAGACTAAAGAAAGAAGGTATAGTAGAAGATAAGCCATCAATCATTTATTATAAAGAGTTACTTTTAGATGAGGTAAATAAGGCTTTAAAAAGTGATTATAAAGAGATAAGAATTAATTTAAATAAGATAATTTCAGGAAATATTGCTCAAGATAAAGAAGTTTTAGGACTTAATTTACCTTTCAAGGTAAAATATAAAGGAAGAGATTTTAAAATATTTTATGCAGTTTTAGGTGATTTTCCGCTTATAATTACGGGAATAAAAGGTGATAAAGCTTTTAAAGAAATTAAATGTGTAGTAAGTAGTAGAGAATTTTTAGCATATATAAGAAGTTTAGATGTGAAAAAACTTATTGGTGATAAAGATATGACAGATAAAATTATGGCAATATTTGAAAATAGAAGTAGGGGTTTAAAAAAATAGTTGATTTTTGGGATTTAATATAATATAATGTTATTGAAGTTTTATCGCGGTTTAAATAGAATTCCGAATTTATACTGGGATGAAACCGATTAGATTTTAAGGAGGATATTATGGCAGTTACAAAAGAAATGCGTGCTAAATTAGTTAAAGAATTTGGTAAGAATGATAAAGATTGTGGTTCTACGGAAGTACAAATTGCAATTCTAACCGCAGAAATTAATGATTTAACAGAGCATTTAAAGGTACATAAACATGACTTTCATAGTAATCGGGGACTTTTAAAGAAAGTTGGTAAAAGAAGAAAATTACTTGCTTACTTAAAGGAAAACGATGTTGTTAGTTATCGTAATGTAATTAGTAAACTTGGATTAAGAAAATAGGCACTATACTTTTTAGTGTCTTTTTATTTAAAAATAATAGAAGGAGAAATAAATGAAGAAAGTATTTAAGTTAGATTTTTTAGGTCGAGATTTAATAGTTGAAATAGGAGAGATGGCTAAACAAACTGATGGGGCTGTTTTAGTTAGATATGGAGATACAGTAGTATTATCGGTTTGTGTAATGGGAAAAGAAGTTTTAGGGCAAGATTTTTTTCCACTTCAAGTTTTATATCAAGAAAAATTATATTCGGTAGGTAAAATTCCAGGGGGATTTATTAAACGTGAGGGACGGCCTAGTGAAGATGCAACATTGGCGGCAAGGCTAATTGATCGTCCTATTAGACCAATGTTTGATGAGGCATTACGTCAAGAAATTCAAGTTGTAAATACTGTTTTATCAGTAGATCCAGATAATTCACCAGTTATGGCAGCGTTGTTTGGTACTAGTTTATGTCTTGGAATTTCAAAGATACCATTTGATGGTCCGGTTGCAGGAGTAACAGTAGGTAAAGTAGGAAAAGAATTAATTATTAATCCTACTGCTGAGCAAATTGATAATAGCACTTTATCTTTAACTGTTGCAGGTACAAATGAAGCTATATGTATGGTTGAGGCAGGAGCACAAGAATTAAGTGAGAAAGAAATGTTAGAAGCTTTGATGTTTGGCCATGAAAATTTAAAGAAATTATGTGATTTTCAAAAAGAGATTATTGCGGAAGTTGGAGCAGAAAAAATAGAACTTGCTCGAGAAGTAATGGATGCAGAAATTGAAGCTAGTGTAAATGAATTTGCTCGTGATGCTATGCTAAAAGCATTAAAAGTTGATGGAAAACTAGCAAAAGCTGAAGCTGTAGAAGCAGTAAAGACAAGTTTAGTTGAAAACTTTAGTGAGGTGTATGCCGAAGATGAAGATAAAGATGAAAAGCTAAAACAAGTAGAAAAATTAGGTGATATGTTAGAAGCTAATTTAGTTAGAGAACTTATTACAGATAAGAAAATTAGGCCTGATGGAAGAGCAATAGATGAAATTAGGCCGCTTGATTGCCAAATAGATTTATTACCTAGAACACATGGTTCAGCATTATTTACAAGAGGTGAAACTCAGAGTTTGGCAACTACAACCTTAGGGGCAATTGGTGAACATCAAATTTTAGATGGTTTAGGTCTTGAAGATTCTAAAAGATTTATGCTTCATTATAATTTCCCTTCATTTTCAGTGGGGGAAACGGGAAGATATGGAGCGCCAGGAAGGCGGGAAATTGGTCATGGAGCTTTAGGGGAAAGAGCTCTTGCTCAAGTAATACCTAGTGAAGAAGAATTTCCTTATACTATTAGAGTTGTAAGTGAAATATTAGAGTCAAATGGTAGTAGTAGTCAAGCGACTATTTGCGCAGGTTGTTTAAGTTTAATGGCAGCGGGCGTCCCTATTAAAGCTCCTGTTGCAGGTATTGCTATGGGATTGATAGAGAAAGGTAAAAAATATACAATTTTAACTGATATTCAAGGTTTAGAAGACCATATGGGTGATATGGATTTTAAAGTAGCGGGTACAAAAAAAGGTATTTGTGCTTTACAAATGGATATTAAGATTAAAGGAGTTACAGAGAAAATTTTAAAAGAAGCTTTAGCTCAAGCTAAGAAGGCGCGATTACAAATTTTGGATACAATGGAAAAATGTATTAGTGAACCTCGTAAGAGTTTAAGTAAGTATGCTCCTAAAATTGATACATTTAAGATTAATCCTGATAAGATTAAAGATGTTATTGGCCGTGGAGGTGATATGATTACCAAAATTATCTTAGAGGCAAGTAATGTTAAATCTGTTAATGATAAAGATGCAGTTAAAGTAGACCTTGAAGATGATGGTCGAGTAATTATATATCATACTGATGCGGAGATTATTGCAAAAACGAGAAAAATGATTGAAGATGTGGTAAGAGAAGTTGAGATAAATACTGTTTATACTGGTAAAGTTGTAAAAGTGGAAGACTTTGGTTGCTTTGTAGAACTTTGGTCAGGATGTGAAGGATTAGTTCATGTATCAGAGCTTGATGTAAAACGAGTTGATAAACCAAAAGATATTGTTAGTGTTGGGGATAAGATTTTAGTTAAAGCTCTTGGTTTTGATAATCGCGGAAGGCTTAATTTATCTAGGAAAGCAGCACTACCTAAAAGTAATGAAAGCTCAAAAAAATCTAGTAAGAAATAGAAAGATAAATATTTGTTTATCTTTTTTTGGGAGGCAGTTTAAAAATGAGAGTACTTATATTTACACATAAAAGTGATATTGATGGAATGGGTGGAGCAATACTTGCAAAATTAGCTTTTGATGATGTTACTTATGTGTTATGCGAAACTTTTGATTTACAAAATGAAATAGCAAAATTTTATGATGATGGTAGTATTTATAGCTATGACAAAATATTTGTGACGGATATGTGGCTAGAAGAGCCTATGCTTAGTAAGGTAGCTAGTGATGATAAGTTAAATAATAAATTTTTGGTGTTTGATCATCATGAATCGGCTTTAAAAGAAAATTTTGATAAATATGCATTTACGACAATAAAAGTGGCTGATGAAATAGGTTTATGTAGTGGAACAAGTTTATTTTACTATTATTTGGTTAGCTATAATTTTATTGACACTAAAAATACAGCAATAAGAGAGTTTTCAGAACTTACTAGAAAATATGATACTTGGGAGTGGAAAACTAAATATCACGAAGAGAGGCCTCATGAATTAACATTACTATTTAATGTGGTTGGTTGTAATGGTTATATTGAATTAATGTGTCAAAAACTAAAAAAGTTAACAGATAATTTTGAATTTAGTGAGCTTGAGGAGATGTTAATTAAAAATAAATTAAAGCAAGTTCAAGAAAAATTATCTTTCTATGCTAAGAAAATATATTATAAAAAAGTTTTGGGATTAAAAGCTGGGATTATATTTATAGATTACGAATATCGTAATGATTTAGCAGAATATTTAAGACAAAATGGTTTTGATATGGATTTTGTAATGCTGGTAGCTCTTGATTATGGAACTATTTCATATCGCAATATTAAAGATAATGTAAATGTTAGATTAATTGCAGAAGCTTTTGGTGGTAAAGGCCATGATAAGGCAGCTAGTAGTCCTATTGCAGAAGATAAAAAGCAAGAATTAATTAGAATATTAATAAAAAATTAGAATAGGTTGTCTAATTTTTTTTAGCATCTTTATTCCATTTTATTATGCCATAGATATTTATTAATAAATAGCCAATTGATACTAGAAGCATCATGATAGAGCCTTCACCTTGCCCTAAAACAGTTATAATCCAAATTATTAAATCAATAATATTATTTATGAGCCATATCCACCAAGCTTCTTTAAAGCGGAGGATCATTAATATGACACCACAAAGATTAATAATATTAGAAGAAGTATCCATAAAAGCTATTCTTTCGCTAGGAATAAGTGTTAGTAAGTAGCTTAATATTAAACTTCCTAAAATACATGATAAAGTAATAATTACGGAATTCTTTAAAGTGAATTCTCTTACTTTAACATTATGGTCTTTATCTAAATGTTTACTCCAACTTAAGTATCCTTGGATTTGTAAGATAGGACAAACTATAATGCTAAAAATAAATAAACCAAAGTTTGTTTTTGAAAGAAACATATCCTATTAAAAGATAGTTAATTAAACCTAGGATGTAACTAATTCTTTTGCCTTCACTAGAAAAATAAGCACATAGAAGCGCAGTTAAGAGATTTAATCCACCAATTATGATATCATGAGTTATTATTCCAGATATTAAGGATATAGCAATACATATTAAAATAATTATGATATATTTTTTATTTGTTTTGGTCATTTCACTTTACCTTTTTAAATATTTTAACATAAATATTATTTTAATGATATTAAATTTTGATAGATTGAAATTTTTTGTGGCTTACTAGGAAGTATTGAAAAATATAAGTTTTTAAATGTATGTTTTTTCCTGAAAATTTTGTGCAAAGTGTACGTTTTTTCCTGAAAATTTTGTGCAAAGTGTACGTTTTTTCTTGAAACTGATCATAATATATGATATTATTATTTTACTGGGTGATGAAAATGTATAGAAATTTTGAGGTTAAATTAAAAGATTGGAAAAAAAATTCAAAAAAACCTCTTATGTTAATTGGAGCAAGACAAACTGGTAAAACTTATGTTTTGAAAAAGTTTTGTGAGGAGAATTTTGATAATTTTTATTATTTTAATTTAGAAAAAGAAATAGAAATTGCTAATATTTTTAAAACTACTTTGGATTCGCAAAAAATAATAGAACAAATAGAAATCATTATAGGTGATAGAATAAATATTTCAAATACAGTTATTTTCTTTGATGAAATACAAGTTTG
>ERZ777011.1592-NODE-1592-length-22829-cov-3.513744_pt1 | contig 22829 bp, 23 predicted proteins | sample MGYA00374964_ERZ777011 | MGnify/ENA primary metagenome ERZ777011 (study PRJEB29310, sample SAMD00008975) | mouse gut metagenome | study: EMG produced TPA metagenomics assembly of the Metagenome analysis of fecal microbiota from mouse which was promoted... | reverse complement strand
TAAAGCCACAATTCACCGCAGACTGGGTGGTATGTACCTGAATCCCTTGCGCTGCAATGCTTACCCAGGTGCATCTTTTTTATCTACAGAAGGAAATCCACGCTGTATCCCCTCCGTTCCCGCCAGGGGACAGCCAATGTACCAAACGCGTGAATAGCCACACTCATAAAGTGGATTTATTGAAATATCCCTTGCTTCTCTATAGTATACCATCTCGTCTCCTCTTCAGTTACATTTTGTTAATACTTTCTTTACTCATTCAATACCGTGAAATTAGCCACACCGGGTATTGCAATGAAGCGGGAGATGTGGTACGATATATACGCATTCCAGCGATTCCCAGAACGATCTCAGTATGGGGGGCACGGCTGCCTGCGCCCCCGGAAAGGGGGCGGCAAGAGATGGCGGAATATACGGCGGTTCGCGTCAGAGAGAGCCGGTTTGCGTGGATCCAGCCTCTGCTGCCCCTGACGCCTTTTTTTGCGGGGCTGGTCATTGTCATCCTCATCTGGGGATGGGAGCCCGCCCAGCCTGCCGAGGAGTCCCTGCCGAGAGCGGAGGAGCCGGTCAGAATCGAATATCTGGTGACGGCGGAGCAGCTCTCCAGGATGAGCTATACCGACAGTGTCCTGGGGGAGATGAGCTGGCTTATCACGGACTCCTCTCTGGAGGAGCTGGACCGGGTGTTGCGGACCTACGGCATCCTCTCCGCAGAGGAGCGCAGCCAGTTTCTGGCCCAGGCCATGGTGGAGACCGCCGGGGGCAAGTGGCTCACCGAGCTGGGGGATGAGGACTACTTCAACCGCTATGGCTATACCACCGGCACCCGGGGCGCCGGGTACCTCCACCTCACCTTTGCCTACGGCCAGATGGCCTTTGCCACCTGGATGATGAAGCGCTCTGTCCCGCAGCTGGCGGATATCACCTATCAGAACCCCACCTGCCACGGCAGGGAGGAGATCGAGGCGGCCTACTACGCCGCCCTGCGTCTGGCCGCGAACCTGGGCCTGGACGTGTCCGCCTACTCCCGGATTGTCTACGACAGCCAGAGCCCTGTCACCACCGGGGCGGACTACATAGGCGAGGCCTTCCCGTGGGAGAGCGCGGGATACTTCTGGCACATCACTGGCATCGGCGAGGCCCTCTCCCAGGAGCCGGGCTCCCACAACACGGACACCGCCTCCCAGCTGGTGGGCGGCAGCAACTGGCAGTCCCGCCGGGAGGCCTATGAGGCCATCCGCCCGGTGTTAGAGGATGGCGACACAAACGAAGTAAAGGAGAAATGACTTATGGGCTTGTTTGGCAGACCGACGAGAACGGATGAGGAGATCACCACGGTGTCGATGGACCCGCCGGAGCAGCTGGAGGAGGTCCCCGGCCTGCCCACTCCGCTGAGCACAACGGTGATCGCCTCCGGTGTGACCCTCACCGGCAATCTCCGGGGCGAGGGCGTGGTCCAGGTGGAGGGCGTCGTGGAGGGCGAGATCGAGCTGAAGGGCGCCATGATCGTCGCCGCTACCGGCCGGGTGAAGGGTCCGGTTACCGCGGACGTGGTCCAGGTAGCGGGGCACATTGAGGGCGGCGTTCTGGCCAGAGACCACATGCGCCTGGAGAAGACCGGCAGTCTGGAGGGGGATGTGACCACCGTGTCCCTGGTGGTGGAGGACGGCGGGCGGCTCAACGGCCGCAGCAGTATGCTCAAGCCCGGCTCCGAAAACCCCAAATATGAGGCCCCCGCAAAGTCTGCGCCCAAGGAGGAGAAGAACTGAGCCAGCATCCTCCGAAACCTGCATATCAGCCCTCCGACGGAGATCCGGCGGAGGGCTTTGCTATTTTTCATAAATTTCTTTCCCAGAGGTCTTTATTTGTTCATATTTTATCGGTATACTGGAGATAACTTAATGAAGGAATCGAGGTCCTCTCCATGCGGAACGTCTTTTACCGGGTCAGCTGCGCCCTGGCGCGGTTCATGTACGGAAGGAACGGCTCTGACCAGCTCAATGTGGCCCTGCTGGTGGTCTATCTGTTCATCTGCCTGCTGCGGGCCCTCTTTATTCACAGCGTTGCTGCTGCGGCGTTCTTCAATATCCTGACCCTGCTGACAGCGGCGGCGCTGTTGCTGCGCATGTTCTCCCGCAATCTGGAGCGGCGCAGGGCGGAGAACGCCCTCCTGGTGGTCCCCTGTCCGGCGGCGGCTCAACGGCCTGCGCCAGCGGAGCCGGGACAGGGACCACAAGTACTTCACCTGCAAAAACTGCAAGACCGTCTGCCGGGTGCCCGCCGGGAAGGGGAAGATTGAGATCACCTGTCCCAAGTGCGGGGGGAAGATCATCGGCAGGAGCTGAGGCGGCGGTCCTGCCCCTGAAACAATGCAGATATCCAGGGTGGGAGGCGTTCCGGAAGGGACGCCCTCTTGTCTTCCGGGGGCTGACTGGAGATTTTGCCGGTTTTTGCCGGAAACATGTCCCGGTATCCATTGACAGCCCGGTCCCGGTCCTTTATAATACGGGGGAAGTATGACCGCCCCTCCCGGCGGCGCAAATCAAGAAAGGAAATCACTCCCATGATTGAGCTGCATGTGTCTGACGCCATCCGCTATGTGGGCGTGGACGACACCACCATTGATCTCTTTGAGAGCCAGTACCCGGTCCCCAACGGCGTATCCTACAACTCCTACCTGATCCTGGACGACAAGGTGGCCATCATGGACACTGTGGACCGCCGCGCCGCCCCCCAGTGGCTGGAGAATCTGGAGGCGGAGCTGAAGGGCCGGACCCCCGACTATCTGGTCATCCAGCATCTGGAGCCCGATCACGCCGGCAGCATCGGCTTGCTGGCGGAGAAGTACCCGGATATGGTCCTGGTGGGCAACGCCAAGACCTTCTCCATGCTGCCCAAGTTCTTCCCCGCCCTGCTCTCCTCCCCCGCCCTCACGGTGAAGGAGGGGGACGCCCTCCCCCTGGGCAGTCACACCCTCACCTTTGTCATGGCCCCCATGGTCCACTGGCCGGAGGTGATGGTGAGCTATGAGAGCGGGGAGAAGGTCCTCTTCTCCGCCGACGGCTTCGGCACCTTTGGCGCACTCGCCTCCGGCCAGAGCTGGGAGAAGGAGGCCGCCCGCTACTATTTCAATATTGTGGGCAAGTACGGCGCTCAGGTTCAGGCACTGCTGAAGAAGGCCGCCGGTCTGGATATCGCCGCCATCTGCCCCCTCCACGGTCCGGTGCTCCGGGAGAACCTGGGCTTCTATTTGGACAAGTATGACCGCTGGAGCCGGTATGAGCCGGATGAGAAGGACGCTGTGCTGGTGGCCTATGCCACCATCCACGGCAACACCGCCCAGGCCGCCGAGCGGATGAAGAAGATTCTGGAGAGCAAGGGCTGCCGCCGGGTGGCGGTGGTGGACCTGTGCCGGGAGGATCAGGCCATCGCGGTGGAGGAGGCCTTCCGCTGCGGGCGGATGGTGGCCATGAGCCCCACCTATGACGGCGGTCTCTTCCCGGCCATGGACCACTTTATGGCCCACCTGCGGGACAAGACCTACCGGGGCCGCACGGTGGCCCTCATCGAGAACGGGTCCTGGGCCCCCTCCGCTGCCAAGCATATGCGCACCTACCTGGAGGCCATGAAGGACATCGCCATCTGCCCCACCGTCCATACCATTCAGGGCGCGGTGAAGGATGCCGACATCGCCGCCATGGAGCAGATCGCCGGCGAGGTGCTGGCGTAACTGAATATAATAAGGAACACCCTCTCCGTCCGGCGGACGGAGAGGGTGTTTTTTCACGCCAATTTTCCCGCCTGCCGGGCCAGCTCCCGGAGCAGGCGGTTTTTTTCGTTCATGGGCCCGAAGCGGTCCAGGGGGCACAGCACCCGGCGGCAGGTCCCCATCACCGCCTCCGCCCGCCGGAGGGCCGCCTCCCCGATGCTCTGGAAGGGCGCCTCTGTCACCACCTGGGCGGCCAGGGCCGCGGCCACGGGGAAGTCCATGTCATTTTCCGGCAGCACCCCAGCGGCAAAGGGGACGCCCTGGCGCTGGAGACGGCGGTAGACGGGGATCCCCGCCCCGCCGCCGCCGATGACGAACACCTCCGGCGCTCCCGGCGGACGCTCCAGCTCCAGGGAGCCGAAGAGGGCGCTGTAGCTGCCCCGGGCCACGCCGTAGAGGTCCGTGATGTACTCCGGAGCAAAGATCTCCTCCGGCGGGCCCTGGCGGTCAATCCGGTCCCCCCGGACACAGACCGCCCAGTCGCTGACCTTCTGGGCCAGGTCCAGCTCGTGGAGGCTCATGAGCACCGCCAGCTGCCGCCGCCGGACCATGTCCTTCAGGATGGCCAGCAGCTCCAGCTTGTGGCGGATGTCCAGAAAGGAGGTGGGCTCGTCCAGCACCAGAACCTCCGGCTCCTGGCACAGGGCCCGGGCCAGCAGCACCCGCTGGCGCTGGCCGTCGCTGATGCGGGTAAAATCCTGCTCTGCCAGACCGGCGGCGTGGACCAGCTCCAGGCACTCTGACACCTTCTCCCGGTCCTCCCGGCTGAGGATGCCCAGCCGCCCGGTGTAGGGGTAGCGCCCGGCGGCGGCCACGTCAAAGCAGGTCATCAGCTCCGGCCGGACCTGGCCGGTCATGAGCACGCTGAGCCGCCGAGCAGCCTCCCCCTCCGACATGGAGGCCATGTCCCGGCCGTTCAGGTACACCGCCCCGCCCAGGGGGGACAGCTGGCGGATGACGCTTTTGAGGATGGTGGACTTGCCCGCGCCGTTGGGCCCAATGAGGGTCATGATCTGCCCCTGGCGGAGGGAGAGGGCGATGTCCCCGATGAGGACCCGGCCATTGTAGCCCACGGCCAGATGCTCCGTGTACAGCTTGATATCCCTCACAGGCTCCCCCCTCTCCCGCCCCGCCGGGAGGCCATGAGATAGAGGACAATAGGCGCGCCCAGCAGGGCGGTGACAGAGCTGATGGACATGTCCCGGGGGGCGAAGGCGGTGCGGGCGATGAGATCGCAGAGGAGGCAGAAAGCCCCGCCGCCCAGAAAGCAGGCCGGAAGGATGACAAGCGGCTGGGCGGTGCGGAAGAGGCTCTTCACCAGATGGGGCACCGCGATGCCCACAAAGGAGATGGGCCCGGCAAAGGCGGTGACGCAGGCGGAGAGCATACTGGAGAGCAGAATCAGCTCCACCCGGAACCGCCGGATGTTCACCCCCATGCTCCGGGCGTACCCCTCCCCCAGCTGGTAGGCCCCCATGGGCTTGGCCAGGAGGAGGGAGAGGAGGAGCCCAGCCCCCACCACCAGGGCCATCAGGGCCACGTTGTCCCAGCTGACGCCGGAGAAGCTGCCCAGGGACCAGTTGTGGAGGTTGACGATGTTGGCGTCATCGGCAAAGGTGACCACGAAGTCGGTGATGGCGGAGCAGATGTAGCCGATCATCACGCCGCCCACCACCAGCATCCCCGCCTGGGGGGCCCGCCGGGAGAGGAGGAGGATGAACCCCATGGAGAGCATGGACCCGGCGAAGGCCGCCAGGATGAGGGCCATGGAGCTGATGACCACCCCGCGGCTCAGCAGCGCCACCATGCACAGGGACACGGTCAGCTTGGCCCCCGAGGAGATGCCCAGCACAAAGGGCCCGGCGATGGGGTTGGCGAAGAAGGTCTGGAGGAGAAAGCCGGACACGCTCAGCGCGCCCCCCAGAATGGCGGCCGCCAGCACCCGGGGCAGGCGGATGCCCCAGAGAATGCCCCCGTCCGGCGGGGAGAGGAGGGCGGAGAGGATCTCCCCCGGGGAGAGATACACGCTGCCCGCGCCCACGCTCCACACCAGCAGCCCCCCCAGGGCCGCCAGCAGCAGGGCGAAGCAGAGGGGATAGGATCGTCTCATGGCAGGCCCTCCGCTATGTCAGCCGGCGGAGGTAGGTGAGCGAGGTCTCGCTCCCCTCCGTCAGGATGGTGTGGATGTCCACCATCATCTCCCCTACGGACTGGGACTCCTGGAACATGCTCTTGCCGGTGCACCACACGTCCCCGCTCTGCACGGCCTTGAAGTCCGCCAGGGGCCCGCTCTTGTCTACCAGCTGGGCAAGGGTTTCCAGGTCCGCCTCAATGGCGCTGTTGTAGATGAGCACGTCCGCGTCCCGGGCCAGGTGGTAGAAGGTCTCCATCTGGATGTTGATGGTGGAGAGGGCGTTCTCCTCCTCCGCCAGGCCCTGGAGGGCGTACACGCCCCCGGCCAGGGCGATGGCCTTGGCGATGTAGTCCCCGCTCTTGCGCACAGTGACAGAGCCGTTGGAGGTGATGGAGAAGAATGCCACAGTCTTCCCGGTGCTCTCCTGCTCCAGGATGGGCTCCAGCAGCCTCAGCTGAGCCTCAAAGTAGTCCTCCGCCTGCTGCTGCCGGCCCAGGAGCACGCCGTAGAGCTTGATCCACTCCATCCGCCCCAGGGGGTGGCTCTCGTAGCTGGACCGCTCCACCAGCACGGGGATGCCCAGCCGCTCCAGCTGCTCCTTCACCTCCGGGTTGTGGTAGATCATGGTGGAGGTGAGGGCCAGACCGCAGCCCCGGGCGTGGATGAGCTCATAGTCCGGGGCGCTGTACTTGCCGGCGTAGACCATCCGCCCCTCCTCCATAGCCTGCCGGGCCTCGGGGATATACCAGCTCTCCGCCTGGGTGCCGGAGAGGGTGACGGCTCCGATGGCGTCCAGCCGGCGGAAGCAGTCCATGGCCGAGGTGGCCTGGAGGTAGATGTTCTCCAGAGGCTGGCGGAGAACCGTCACATCCTCCGGCAGCTCCGCCGGGATCTGGCAGTCCTCCGGCGTCAGCAGGTAGGTCTCCTGGTCAATGACGATTTTGGCGTACCCCTCCGGAGAGAAGTCCACGGCAAAGTGCTGGGCATAGGAGAGGCCCAGCCGCTCCTCCCAGCGGATGTCCCCCCAGGCGGTCCCCTCCGCCGGGGCCGGGGTCTCCCGGGTCCCGCAGGCGCACAGGAGCAGGACCAGGGGAAGAAAAATTTTCCAGTGTCTCATGGGCGGCCCCTCACTGCTTCTGAAGGGAGGCGGAATCAAAGAACAGGGTGTAAGCCACCTCGTGGGGCTCGCTCATGGCCACCGTGTCCGCGATCACGTCCAGCTTTTGGTCAAAGGCGGCCACGGGGATCTCAAAGGTGGAGCTGCCCTGGGCGCTGAGGAGCTCGTACTTCACCCCGTCCACCTTCATGTAGTCGAAGTTGGAGCTGCTCCAGACGATGGTGGCCCAGAACTGGCCGTCCTCGCACCGCAGCTGGGCAGGGGAGGCCACGCTGGCCCGGCCGGTGCCCCCCTCCAGGGTCACCGCCGCAGTGTAGAGCCCGTCCTCCGGGGCTTCCGGAGCGGGGGGCTCCGGGATGGGGACCTCCGGGGTCTCCTGGGCGGCAGACGGCGTTTCCGCCATGTCCGGAGCTGCTTCTGGCGGGGCGGCAGGCGGCTCCGGCGCGGGGGACTGCTCCGGGGCAGAGGGCGTCTCCGGGGCGGCGGGGGGCGCTGCCTCCGGAGCCGGGGCTTCCGGTTCTGCCGGCGGCTCCGGCGCATCCGGCGGGGCGGCGGGCGGCTCCGCCTGGGAGACTGCCGCCGGGGGCGGAAGCTCCCCGGGGTCCGGCTGGGCCGGCCCGGCGCACCCGGCCAGCAGGAGCAGAAGGGTCAGCGGGATGGTCCATGGGCTGCGTTTCATGATGTACTCCTCCTTTTGGTTGGGCTGTCTATCGTCCGGAGGCAAAGAAAAACGCGGCCATCACAGGATGACCACGGTGCTCTGCGCCCGGCGGCGCGTGCGGTACGAATCAAAACTCCGTGATCCCGGGACGGCCCGATACCGCCCCTGTACCAAGCAGGCGGCAGGTCTCCTGGCTCGCGGCTTCGGCGTGCCCCGCCTTCCCGGATGGTGATCCAGTGGCTGTCTTCCCGACAGGGGGCACACGCACCGCATACAGTGACGGAATCGCACAGGCGTTTCACCTGTTTCCCTATTCTCCGCCAACCCCTCCGGCTGGCGGCACCGGCTGCTTTGCAATATGTCGTTTTCATGGCTGCCGCACGTCCGACAGCATAGGGAGAGTATAGCACGTCCGCCGGGAAAAGGCAATCAAAATTTCCCTAATCCCCACTCTTTGTCGGCGGCAAAGAGACAATTGACCGCAGATTTTTCAATTTCCTCCCCGGATTCCCCCTTTCCGTCAACTCCGCCCCCGGTTCCTGTACAAGGTGAGAGGAGGTGAAGCATGTTTATTCTCTACGCGGAAAAGACCAGGCTGTCCGTCCAGAAGAGCGAGCCCGTCACCAGCGGCAGCGTGAACGTCTACCCGGTGCGGTTCCAGTTCTCCCCGGACTGGGACGGCATGGCCCCCACCGCCGTATTCCGGGCCGGCTGGAAGAGCTGCACCGCAGTGCTGGATCTGAATGGGGAGTGCGTCATCCCCTGGGAGGTCCTGGAAAAGCCCCGGTGCAGGCTGGAGGCCGGCGTGTGCGGCGTCCGGGACGGGAACGTGGTCCTGCCCACGGTCTGGGCCGATCTGGGGATGGTTCTGGAGGGGGCGGAGCCCGGGGAGCCGGCCCGCCCGCCCACCGCCGGGGTCTTTGAGCAGGTCATGGGGGAGCTGGCGGCGGTGCGGGAGCTGGTGGCGGCCCTGAAGGCCCCGAACCACAGTCTGCTCCCCGGCCGGGACGCTCCGGACCAGCACCCCATCCAGGCTGTCGATGGTCTGGAGGAGGCTTTGGCCCGCATTCCCCCAGCCATGACGGCCCAGGAGCTGGGGGACATCCTGGAGGGCAGAGATCCCCCGCCGGCGGAGGGAGCCTTTCTGGGCGGGGCCGCCGCCGCAGCCCTGTGGGCGCGGATCGGCGACGCTCTGGACCGCAAGCAGGACCGGGAGGAGGCCGCCCCGGACGGGGAGGTGGCCGAGATGCTGGAGGATGTGTTCGGCAGCCCCGGCGGCGGCGGTATCCAGGACTACCGGGAGACCGCCACCGCGGAGGAAACCCAGGCAATGCTGGACGAGGTCTTTGGTCCGGCGGAGACAGAGGGCGGCCCGGCGTCGTCCCACAACATGGAATGAAAACAGGGAGGAAAACAATATGGCATACAATGTGGAGAAGCTGACAAAGCTGAAGGCCCTCAAGCAGCTGGCGGAGCGGATCGAGGCGGATTTCGCCACCAAGAAGGAGCTGGGCGAGCTGTCCGGCCGGGTGGATGATCTGGTCACCCTCGGGGGCGAGCCCAACGTCATCACCGCCGTGAAGGTCAACGGCGCGGCCCAGACCGTCACGGACAAGGCCGTGGACATCGCCGTGCCCGTCAAGGTGTCCGATCTCACCAACGACAGCGGCTACCAGACCGAGGCCCAGGTATCCGCCGCCGTGGCGGCCGCAGACCACCTCCGGCGCAGGAAGGTGGAGAGCGCCGCGGCCATTGATCCCGCCGCCGCTGACGCGGAGCGGTTCATCTACATGGTCCCCAAGGACGGCGGGGACAGCGGCGACAAGTTCGACGAGTACATGGTCATCGACGGCGCGGTGGAGAAGGTGGGCGACTGGGCCGTGGACCTGAGCGGCTATGTCCTGAAGGAGGAGGGCAAGGGCCTCTCCGCCAACGACTACACCGCCGGAGAAAAGGCCAAGCTGGCCGGCGTGGCCGAGGGGGCCACAAAGGTGGAGGCCGGCGCGGTCAGCGGCTCCGTCAGGATCAACGGCGTGGAGACCGCTGTGGTGGACATCGCCTCCGACGAGGAGGTGACGGAGATGCTCGCGGAGGTGTTCAGCAGTCAGGCAGGCTGAGGGCAGCGCCCGCCGGGAGGGGCCCAGCCCCTCCCTCCAGTGGATATGAGGAGAGCAGTATGAGGAAAAAATTGACAAGTCTGGATCAGCTCCGGGCCGCCTCGGCGGCGGCCCGGGGGCTCATCGCCCAGGTGGCCGGCACGGCGGCGGAGGCCATTGAGGAGCTGGCGGCCAGCAAGCAGGACGCGTCCGACGCTGTCACCATGGAGCAGGTGTCCGGCGCCATCCAGGCGGCAGTGTCCGGGGCCATAGAGGAGGCGTACTGATGGAGCTGAAAGCCCTGTTCCAGCGGATCGCCGCCGCCATCCGGGACAAGGAGGGCTCGGCGGCCCCCATCCGGGCCGCCGACTTCCCGGATCGGATCAGCGCCATCACCACCGGCACGGACACCTCCGACGCCACCGCCGGCCCCGGAGACATCCTGGCCGGAAAAACCGCCTACGCCGGGGGCCAAAGGCTCACCGGCTCCATCGCCGCCCGGGCTGCCCAGACCATCACCCCCGGCCCGGCGGAGCAGGTCATCCCCGCCGGGCTCTATCTGGACGGGGCCCAGACCGTCCAGGGGGACGGTAATCTGAGCGCGGAGAACATCCGGAAGGGGGTCACCCTCTTCGGTGTGGAGGGCAGCTCCATTGATTGGAAGGACTACAAGAACGTCAAGGGGACCGCCTATACCACCATCAACGGCGAGTTCGCCCAGTTCGCCGTCACCACCGCCCGGCCTGTGGAGGAGGACGGCACGAAAAAAATCCGGATCAACATCGAGCTGACCCTCATGACCAAGACGGCGGAGATCACCAAGCAGTCGGAGATCTATGTGGAATATGTATAGGGGGGGATAGGGTGTGGAAGCAATCATTGTCGCGCTCATCGGACTGACCGGCTCCGCCGCCGGGTCCCTGTGCGGCGTGCTGGTGTCCTCCAAGCTGACCCAGTACCGTCTGGAGCAGCTGGAGAAAAAGGTGCAGGCCCACAACGGCCTCATCGAGCGCACCTACCGGCTGGAGGAGCGCACGGAGCTCCAGGAGGAAAAGATCAAGGTGGCCAACCACCGTATCGACGATTTGGAAAGGAAGATGGAGCAATGAACAGCTATTGGGAGAACTGGCTGAGGGCCGCCGCTATCCGGGCCCTCAAAACCGTGGCCCAGACCGCCGCCGCCACCGTGGGCACCGCCGCAGCCATGGGGGAGGTCAACTGGCCCCTGACGGTGAGCGCCGCCGCTCTGGCCGGGGTGCTGAGCCTGCTGACCAGCGTGGCGGGCCTGCCGGAGGTGGACAATGGCTAGGGACGCGCTGGACGCGGCCAGAGGGGAGCTGGGGAACACGGAGAGCCCCGCCGGGTCCAACCGCACCAAGTACGGCAGGTGGATGGGCCTGGACGGCCAGCCCTGGTGCATGTCCTTCGTCCAGTGGTGCTTTGCCCAGGCCGGACAGGCTCTGCCCTGCAGGACTGGCTCCTGCTCCGCCCTGTTGCGCTGGTACAGAGCGAACCAGCCGGAGCGGGTGGTCCGGGACCCCCTGCCGGGGGACATTGTCATCTATCGGTTCGGGCACACGGGGATTGTGGAGAGCGCCGCCGGCGGGAGCATCACCGCCATCGAGGGCAACACCAGCCCGGGCAGCAGCGGCAGCCAGGACAACGGCGGCGGGGTCTTCCGCCGGACCCGGAGCAGGAGCACGGCGGAGGCGTACATCAGACCAGCGGAGGAGGAAAACATGACAGGAAAGGAAATTTATGACGCCCTGTGCGCCTACCTCGGCAGCCAGTCCCTGCCCGCCTGGGCCAGGGCGGAGCTGGAGGAGGCGGTGGAGCTGGGCATCACCGACGGGGAGAACCCCATGGCGCTCATCCCCCGCTATCAGGCCGCCATCATGGCCCTGCGGGCCGCCAAAAAGTAATATTCAGGAAAAAGGAGGCCGGGGGAATATTCCCCCGGCCTCCGGCTATGAACCCCCTCGCCAATGGCGAGGGGGTTCATAGCTGACGGGAGGGACCCGCCCTCCGGCTATGAACCCCCTCGCCATTGGCGAGGGGGTTCATAGCTGACGGGAGGGACCCGCCCTTATCCGTTCACCTCCGGCAGCTGGGCAAGGCTCCTGGCAATATCCTCGTCCGTGGGAACCACGTCCTTCATGACGCCGCTGTGGAACTTCTCATAGGCCACCAGATCAAAGTAGCCCGTGCCAGTGAGGCCGAAGAGGATGGTCTTCTCCTCGCCGGTCTCCTTGCAGCGGTTGGCCTCGTTGATGGCCGCCAGAATGGCGTGGCTGCTCTCCGGCGCGGGGAGGATGCCCTCCACCCGGGCGAACTCCTCCGCCGCCTGGAAGATGTCGGTCTGGTTCACTGCCACAGCCTCCATATAGCCGTCGTGGTAGAGCTGGCTGAGCGTGGAGCTCATGCCGTGGAACCGCAGCCCGCCGGCGTGGTCGGCGTTGGGGATGAAGCTGGAGCCCAGGGTGTACATCTTGGACAGAGGGCAGACCATGCCCGTGTCGCAGAAGTCGTAGGCAAATTTGCCGCGGGTGAAGCTGGGGCAGGAGGCCGGCTCCACGGCGATGATGCGGTAGTCCGCCTCACCCCGGAGCTTCTCGCCCATGAAGGGGGCGATGAGGCCGCCCAGGTTGCTGCCGCCGCCGGCGCAGCCGATGATGATGTCCGGCTTCACGCCGTACTTGTCCAGCGCGGCCTTGCTCTCCAGGCCGATGATCGACTGGTGGAGCATCACCTGATTGAGCACGCTGCCCAGCACGTAGCGGTAGCCGGGATCGCCCATGGAGGTCTCCACAGCCTCGCTGATGGCGCAGCCCAGGGACCCGGTGGTGCCGGGGAACTGGGCGAGGATCCGCCGGCCCACCTCGGTGGTCTCGGAGGGAGAGGGGGTGACGGAGGCGCCGTAGACCTTCATAACCTCCCGGCGGAAGGGCTTCTGCTCATAGGAGCATTTGACCATGAACACCTTGCAGTCCAGGCCCAGATAGCTGCAGGCCATGCTCAGGGCGGTGCCCCACTGGCCCGCGCCGGTCTCCGTGGTCACGCCCTTCAGGCCCTGGCGCTTGGCGTAGTAGGCCTGGGCGATGGCGGAGTTGAGCTTGTGAGATCCGGAGGTGTTGTTGCCCTCGAACTTGTAGTAGATCTTGGCGGGCGTCTGGAGCTTCTCCTCCAGGCAGTAGGCCCGGACCAGGGGGGAGGGGCGGTACATCTTGTAGAAGTCCCGGATCTCCCGGGGTATCTCAAAGAGGGGGGTGTCGTTGTCCAGCTCCTGGGCCACCAGCTCTTTGCAGAACACAGCCTCCAGCTCCGCCGCCGACATAGGCGCGCCGGTGGCGGCGCTGAGCAGGGGGGCGGGCTTGTTCTTCATATCCGCCCGCAGGTTGTACCACGCCTTGGGCAGCTCGTCCTCGGACAGGTAGATTTTATAGGGGATTTTGTTCTCGCTCATGGTTTTGTTCTCCTTTTCTTCGTTGATGTTGGGACAAAAGAAAACGCCTCTGTCCCTAGCTTTGACTGCTGGGACAGAAGCGATACAGCCACTTCTGCGGTGCCACCCGGCTTGACGCCCTGCAGGGCGCCCTCTTAGTGCGCACAGACATGCGCCGGCTTTGATAACGGAGTTCCCCTCCGGCTCGCCTAATCCCGCCCGCCTGCGGCAGCGCTTTCGGTCCGCCCTCGAAAGCCCATTCCGCCCGGCCATCCCCGCCGCGATCCCACCATCCGCAGCTCTCTGTGGGGTACCTGCCCAGCTTACTTACACTCTCTCAACGGTTTTGATGGGCATATTATAATACTTTAGCGTGATGATGTCAAGAGGAAAATGAAGGGGCGTCACGCGGATCGCCCCAATCCCTGCCAATTGATTTTCAAGCTGGGTTGTATTTCCCAACCCAATGTGCTATACTATAATCTGTATAAGTATGAAGAGAAACCGACAGTAAGGAGCGTTAGGAGTTTGAAAATTGTAGTTTTAGCCGGCGGCCTGTCGCCGGAGCGGCAGGTCTCCCTGGTCTCCGGGCAGAGCATCTGCCGGGCCCTGCGGGAGCTGGGACACAGGGCTGTACTGATAGATATGTTCCTGGGCCTGGAGGGCCGGGAGAATGGGGACGTCTTCAGCAGCGCGCCGGATGGACTCCTGGGGGACGAGGTGATCCGCGCCCAGGCGCCGGACCTGGAGGCCGTGCGGCAGCGGCGGGGGGACAGCTCCCCCAGCCTCTTCGGGCCCGGGGTCCTGGAGGCCTGCGTCCGGGCGGACGCGGTGTTCCTGGGCCTCCACGGCGAGTGCGGCGAGGATGGCCGGGTTCAGGCCGCCTTTGACCTGCTGGGCGTCCCCTACACCGGCTCGGGCCATCTGGCCTCCGGCATGGCCATGAACAAGGCCGTCACCAAGCTCTTCATGGAGCGCGCCGGCGTGCTCACCGCCCCCTGGCGGGAGCTCACCTACACCCGGGAGGACATCCCCCGGCTTACCGGAGAGCTTCCCCTGCCCTGCGCGGTAAAGACCATCAACGGCGGGTCCTCCCTGGGCATGGCCCTGCCGGACACCCGTGAGGAGCTGGCCGGGGCCCTGGAGGAGATGCTGCGCTACGGCGGCCACGTGATCGTGGAGCCCAAGCTGAAGGGCCGGGACATCACCGTGGGCGTGCTGGGGGACACGTACCTGCCGGCGGTGGAGATGATCCCCCGGGAGGGGGCTTACTTCGACTACGAGGCCAAGTACCAGTCCGGCGGCAGCCAGGAGGTGTGCCCCGCGCCCATCACGGAGGATCAGTGGCGGGCCATGGGCGAGGCTGCGCTGCGTCTCCACCGGGCCCTGGGCCTGCGGGCCTACTCCCGGGCGGACTTCATCCTGGACGATGAGGGCCGGGCCTGGTGCCTGGAGATCAACACCCTGCCGGGCATGACCCCCGCAAGCCTGCTGCCCAAGGAGGCCGCCGCCGCGGGCCTCAGCTACAACCAGCTGTGCCAGCGGATTCTGGAGCTGTCCCTGGACAAATCCCTTACATAACTATCCTCCGGGCCTCCGGGCCCGGACACAGGAGGAATGCCATGATCGCCATGACTGCCGCCCAGATGTGCGCCGCCGCAGGCGGTACGCTCTATGGGGACCAAGCCGCCGTCATCACCAGCCTCTCCACCGACAGCCGGAGCATCCGCCCCGGCGACTGGTTCGTCCCCATTGCCGGGGATCGGTTTGACGGCCACGACTACATCCACAGGGCCCTGTCCGCCGGCGGGGCGGGGTGCTTCTGCGCCCGCCTGCCGGAGGAGCTGCTGCCCGGCAAGACCTACATCCTGGTGGAGGACACCAAGAGAGCCCTGCGGGATCTGGCGGGGTGGTACCGGGGTCAGTTTGACCTGCCGGTGGTGCAGATCACCGGCAGCATGGGCAAGACCACCTTCAAGGAGCTGCTCTCGGGCATACTGACCCAGCGGTACAACACCCTCAAGACCCCGGGGAACCTCAACGGCGACATCGGTGCGCCCCTGACCCTGCTGTCCCTGCTGCCGGAGCACCAGGCGGCGGTGGTGGAGACGGGCATGGACGCCCCCGGCCAGATCCGGTGGCTGGGCCAGGCCGTCAGGCCGGATGTGGCGGTCATCACCAACATCGACGACGTACATCTGGAGCACTTCGGCAGCCGCAGGGACATTCTGGCGGCCAAGGCGGAGATCCTTGAGCACCTGCGCCCCCATGGGCTGGCGGTGCTGTGCGGGGACGACGAGCTGCTGAACACCCTGTCCCCGGACTGCGAGACCCTCCGGTGCGGCTTCTCCGCCGGATGCGGCGTCCGGGTGGAGGACCTGGAGGAGCGGGGGCTGGAGGGCGTCCGGTTCACCGTGGTCACGGATCGGGGCCGCTACCCCCTGGAGATCGCCACGCCTGGGGTCCACATGGCCTCCCTGGCCGCCATGGCCGTGGCGGTGGCGGAGCGGCTGGGCCTGACTGCGGAGGAGATCGTCCGGGGCGCTGCGGCCTACGCCCCGGCGGACAACCGCCTGCGGGTGGAGCGTCTGCCCGGTGGGCGGCTGATGATTAACGACAGCTACAACGCCAACCCCAGATCCGTCCAGGCGGATCTCCGCATCCTGGCCCATCACACCGGCGGGAAGCGGATCGCCATGCTGGGGGACATGACCGAGCTGGGGGCGGCGGAGGCCGCGGGACACCGGGACGTGGGCCGTCTGGCCGGAGAGCTGGGCATCGAGGCGCTGCTGGCCGTGGGGCCCAGGAGCCGGGAGCACATGGTTCCGGCTGCAAAGGCGGCGGGGTGCCCGGACGTGCGCTGGTTCGAGACCCGGGACGAGGCCCGGGACGCGCTGGTGGAGATGTTCGCCCCCGGAGATGCGGCGCTCCTCAAGGCGTCCCACTTCCTCAACCGCTTCGATCTGGCGGCAGATGATCTGCGGAGGTATCCGTTTCCATAAAAAGATCATTTTCTCTTCTTTTCTTTTGTGAACAAAAGAAAAAACTTTAGAATTGCTCATCTGACTGCTGTCCTCTCAGCCGGCAGTCAGTATATCACGTCTGAACATTTTTCCGCTTCTTTTTCTTTCAGGAAACAGAATCGAAAAAGCTCAAGAAACATGCGAAAGATTGAATTATGATAGAGATCAGTGTAAGCGGACTGAAAAAGTCCTTTGAAATAGGAAACAACATTCTCGACGGCGTCACCTTCCAGGTGGAGACCGGAGAGCGGGTGGGCCTGCTGGGCCGCAACGGCGCGGGCAAGTCCACCCTCTTCCGGATCCTCACCGGGGAGCTGGACCCGGACGAGGGGGAGGTGGTCCTGGCCAAGGGGAGCCGGGTGGGGCTCATCTCCCAGATCCCCGTGTACCCGGAGGGGTACACGGTGGACGACGTGCTCCACACCGCCTTTGCCCGCCACCAGAAGCTGGCCCAGGAGATGGAGAAATTGACCGGGGACATGGCCGCCGGGGACAACAGCGAGGCCACCCTCCGCCGGTACGGGGAGCTGGCGGCCAAGTTCGAGGGCATCGGCGGCTACGACACCCAGACCGCCGTGAGCAAGGTGGCCAACGGCCTCTCCATCCCCCCGGATATGCGCTCCCAGCTCTTTGACAGCCTCTCCGGCGGGGAGAAGACCCGGGTGAACCTGGGCCGGCTCATCCTGGAGGACACGGATATCCTCCTGCTGGACGAGCCCACCAACCACCTGGATCTCCACGCGGTGGAGTGGCTGGAGGAGTATGTGCGCCGCTTCCGGGGCACGGTGGTGGCCATCAGCCATGACCGCTACTTCCTGGACCGCACCATCAGCCGGGTGGTGGAGATCTGCGACGGCAGGGCGGAGTTCTACTCCGGAAACTACACCTTCTACGCCATTGAGAAGGAGCGGCGCTACCAGGAGAAGCTCAAGCAGTACGAGAAGGAGCAGGCCAAGATCAAGCAGCTCCAGACGGCGGCGGACCAGCTCCACCTGTGGGCCTTTATGGGCAACGACAAGCTCCACAAGCGGGCCTTCTCCATGGAGCGGCGCATTGAGCGCATCCGCCAGACCGAGAAGCCCACCAAGGCCCGGGCCCTCACCAACCGCTTCGGGGAGAAGGAGTTTGTGGGGGACGAGGTCCTGCACGTCAAGGACGTGGAGAAGTCCTTCGGGGACCGGCAGCTCTTTGGCGGCCTGGCTCTGCGGGTGGAGGGGGGCGAGCGCATCGCCCTTATCGGCGACAACGGCACCGGCAAGTCCACCCTGCTGAAAATCCTTATGGGGGAGGAGACTCCAGACGGGGGCCGGGTGAAGTACGGTCCCACAGTGCGGGTGGCCTACCTGCCCCAGATTATCCGCTTTGAGAACCCCCAGCGGACCCTGGTGGACACCATGCTCTACGCCAAGCGGGGCATCACCACCCAGACCGCCCGGGACCGGCTGGCGGCCTTCAACTTCCGGGGGGAGGATGTTTTCAAATCCGTCTCCGTCCTCTCCGGCGGGGAGCAGAGCCGCCTGCGCCTGTGCATGCTCATGGACGAGGAGATCAACCTGCTCGTCCTGGACGAGCCCACCAACCACCTGGACATCGCCAGCCGGGAGTGGATCGAGGAGGCCGTGGAGGCCTACGAGGGGGCCCTCCTCTTTGTCAGCCATGACCGCTACTTTATCAACCGCTTCGCCACCCGGATCTGGGAGCTGGAGGGCGGGGTCATCACCGATTACCCCGTCCCCTTCGCCCGCTACCGGGAGATCAAGGAGCGGGACAAGGTCTTGGCGCAGTCTCAGCCCCGGCCCGACAGGAGCAAGCCCAAGCCCGCCCCCAAGGGGGGCCGGGCCCAGCAGAACGCCCGCAAGCAGCTGACCATCTGCGAGCGGGACATGGAGAAGCTGGAATCGGAGATCAAGGCCCTGGAGGCGGACATGGAGGCCAGCGCCTGCGACTACGAGAAGTACAGCGCCCTCTACGCCCAGAAGGAGACCCTGGACCAGCAGCTGATGGAGCTGATGGAGCGCTGGGAGGCCCTGGCGGAGGCGGCTGAGGGATGAAAAATATTCCCGTCTGTAGAAAAGAAGCTATATATTACGCGATTGCCCTCCTCTGCCTGACGCTGGGGACCCTGGCCCTGACGGTGTACACCGCTGTGCGCTTTACGGGGTTCCTCCTGTGCTGCGCCGCCGGGGCGCTGGCGGTTCTGGGCGTCCTCTCGCGCCTGGGCAGAACCCGGGCCTGGGCCCGGCGGGCCAGGCATCTTCTGCTGGTCCTGCTGGCGGCGGGGTTTGCCCTGTTTGCCGCCCTGGAGGTCCGGGTTCTCTCCTGGGCCCGGACGGACTCCGAAACGCCGGCGGCGGCCATTGTGGTGCTGGGGGCGGGGGTCAACGGCACAACCCCGTCCCTGAGCCTGGAGACCCGCCTGACGGCGGCCCTGGCCTACGCCCAGGATCACCCGGAAGCGCCCATCGTGGTCTCCGGCTGCCAGGGCCCGGGGGAGGACATCACCGAGGCGGCCTGCATGGCCGGGTGGCTGGAGGCGCAGGGGATCCCGCCGGAGCGGATCCTCCGGGAGGACCGGGCCCGGGACACGGAGGAGAACATCCGCTATTCCCTGGCGCTCTTGGCGGAGCGGGGGATCGGGGGGAACGTGGCCGTGGTCACCAGCAGCTACCACCTGTGCCGGGCGGCCCACCACATGGAGCGCATGGGCGGAGCCATGGTCCCGGTGGCGGCCCCCATGCCGGCCAAATACCTTCCACTGTCTGTGAACTACTACATCCGGGAGGCCTTCGCCATGGCGGCGGAGCTGCTGCTTCCAAACCACTAGGGAAAGGAGACCCACCATGTACACCCTCTGTCTCTACTACAGCCGCACAGGCTCCACGGAGAAGCTCATCCGGGAGATCGCCCAGGAGCTGGGCTGTGAGATGTTCAAGCTGGACGACGGCGTGGACCGCACCGGCTGGCGGGGCTGGCTGCGCAGCGGCATGCAGGCCATGTCCCGCCGTCCGCCCCGGGTGGCGCTGCCCAAGACCACCCTGCCCCTGAGCGTATACGATCTGGTCATCATCGGCACCCCTGTGTGGGCGGGCCGGTGCAGCGCGCCGGTGCGGAGCTTTCTGATGGAGTACGGCGAGGACATCCGCCGGGCGGCCTACGTCATCACCCGGGGCAGCGAGGTCCACTACGAGGAGGTCTTTGACCAGATGGACCTGTACGTCCGCACCCCCCGGGTCCACGCGGTGAGCATCCGGCCCAACGCCGTGGGCGCGGACTTCTGGCGGGACGAATTTCTCGCCAGCATCCGGGGCGGAGGAAAGGAGAAGAGCGACCATGCTGGATAAGCTGAAAACCATAGACGACCGCTTTGAGGCCATCACCAGCCAGCTGGAGGACCCGGCCACCTACGCGGACCCGGACCTGCTGCGCCGGCTGACCCGGGAGCAGAAGGAGCTGGAGCCGGTGGTGGGGGCCTACCGGGCCTATTGCCGGGCGGAGGAGAATCTGGCCTCCGCCCAGGAGCTGCTCTCCGACCCGGAGCTGCGGGACATGGCTCAGGAGGAGATCCAGGAGGCGAGGCGGGAGCTGGACCGACTGCGGGAGGAGATGAAGGTCCTGCTGCTGCCCCGGGACCCCAACGACAGCCGGAACGTGGTCATGGAGATCCGGGGCGGCGTGGGGGGCGAGGAGGCCATGCTCTTTGCCGCAGATCTCTTCCGGATGTACGTGATGTACGCGGAGGCGCGGGGCTGGAAGCTGGAGGTGGTCAGCCGCAGCGAGACGGAGCTGGGCGGGCTCAAGGAGATCAGCTTCCTGGTGGAGGGGGACGGGGCCTGGTCCCGGCTCAAGTATGAGAGCGGGACCCACCGGGTCCAGCGGGTGCCGGTGACGGAATCCTCGGGCCGCATCCAGACCTCCGCCGCCACGGTGGCCGTGCTGCCGGAGGCGGAGGAGGTGGAATTTTCCATTGATCCCGGCGATTTGAAGATCGACACCTTCCGCTCCTCCGGCGCCGGCGGCCAGCACATCAACAAGACCGAGAGCGCCATCCGCATCACCCACCTGCCCACAGGGGTGGTGGTGGAGTGCCAGGACGAGCGCAGCCAGTACAAGAACAAGGACCGGGCCATGAAGATTCTCCGCTCCAAGCTCTACGAGGCGGAGCAGGAGAAGCAGAACGCGGCCATTGCCGCCCAGCGGCGCAGTCAGGTGGGCTCCGGGGATCGGTCCGAGCGGATCCGGACCTACAACTTCCCCCAGGGCCGGGTGACAGACCACCGCCTCACCGGGGATGTGAAGAATTTCGCCATTGACGCGGTCATCAACGGCGGCCTGGACCCCATTGTGGACGCGCTGACCACCGCCGATCAGGCGGCCAAGCTGGCCGAGGCGGGGGAGTCTTAAGGGGCTTCGGGAATCTTAAGTGGCTTCAGCAGCTTGCATACCACCGCTAAAGTTTTTTCTTTTGCTTCTTTTCTTTTTTTCAAAAAAGAAAAGAAGAAGAAAGCTCAGGTTATACCATGATAAAGACGCAGCTTCTGACAGAAAAGGATATTGAAGCCGCCGCCGCCCTTCTCCGGGAGGGTGGCCTTGTGGGCATCCCCACGGAAACAGTCTACGGCCTGGGGGCCAACGGCCTGGACCCGGCGGCGGTCCGCCGCATCTTCGAGGCCAAGGGCCGGCCCCAGGACAACCCCCTCATCCTCCACATCCCGGACCCCTCCTGGCTGGAGCGGTACTGCCGGGACGTGCCGGCGGCGGCCCGCCGGCTGGCGGAGCGGTTCTGGCCCGGCCCCCTGACCATGATCCTGCCTCGGCGGGCGCTGGTCCCCGACGAGGTGACCTGCGGCCTGGAGACCGTGGGGGTCCGGTGCCCCGACCATCCGGTGACCCTAGCCATCATCCGGGCCGCCGGTGTCCCCGTGGCCGCCCCCAGCGGCAACCGCTCCGGCCGGCCCAGCCCCACCTGCGCCCGCCACATGCTGGAGGATATGGACGGCCGGATCCAGGCCGTGGTGGACGGAGGCCCCTGCGGGGTGGGGGTGGAGTCCACCATCGTGGATCTGACGGCCCCGGTCCCCAGGCTGCTGCGGCCCGGCGGACTGCCCCTGGAGGCCCTGGAGGCGGTCCTGGGGCGGGTGGACGTGGACCGGGCGGTGGCCGCCCCCCTGGTCCCCGGGGAGAAGCCCCGGGCCCCGGGGATGAAGTACCGCCACTACGCCCCCCAGGCCCCTGTCACCGTGGTCACCGGAGACGGGGCTGCTGCGGCCGCCTATATCCGGCGGCAGGCGGGGGCGAATACCGGGGTGATCTGCTTTGCGGAGTACCAGGAACAGTTCCCCGGCTGCACGGTGCGCTCCATCGGACCCATGGGGGACCGGGGGGAGCAGGCCCGGCGGGTGTTCGACGCCCTGCGGTCCTTTGACGGCACACCCGTGACCGCCATCTTCGCCCAGTGCCCTGGGGAGGAGGGGCTGGGCCTGGCGGTGGCCAACCGGCTGAAGAAGGCCGCCGGGTTCCAGATCGTGGCGGCGGAGGAGGGAGAGCCGTGATTGTCATCGGCATCACCGGCCCCACCGGCGCGGGCAAGACCACGGCCCTGGAGGCGCTGGCGGGGCTGGGGTTTGAGATCGTGGACTGCGACAGGCTCTACTACCAGCTTCTGGCCAGGGACAGCGCTCTGCGAAACGCCCTGAAGGCAGCCTTTGGTCCCGTGTTCCTGCCGGACGGAAATCTGGACCGGCGGCGGCTGGCGGCCCGGGTCTTTGGGGACCCGAAGGAGCTGGCCCGGCTCAACGCCCTGGTCTATCCCGCTGTGTCCGCTGCTGTGGAACAAAAAATTCGAGATTGTTCACAAAAAAGACTTGCTATTGATGCGGTGAATCTGGTAGAATCCGGAATGGGGGAACTGTGCAGCGCAACCGTGGCGGTCACAGCGCCCCCGGCAGTCCGTCTGGAGCGGATCATGGCCCGGGACGGCCTCAGCGTGGAGCAGGCCCGGGCCCGGATCGCGGCCCAGAAGACGGACGCGTGGTACAGGGAGCACTGCACCCTCCTGCTGGAGAACAAGGCGGAGGACACGGAGCGCTTTGCCCGTCTGGCGGGAGAATTTTTTCAGGTGCTTATACAACTATTGAATGGAGGAGAAGGAAAAATGGACATGAAAGAGTGGAAGGAAAAGCTGATGCCGGAGCGGAAAAACGGTTATGACCGTCTGCCCGCCGGGGAGCGGGATGCCGTGAACGCCTACTGCCAGGACTACAAGGCCTATCTGGACGCCGGCAAGACTGAGCGGGAGTGCGTCCAGGAGGGGATCCGGCTGGCCGAGGCCAAGGGCTTCCGGGCCTATCAGCGGGGCATGAGCCTCCAGGCGGGGGACAAGGTGTATGTCAACAACCGGGGCAAGATGCTGATGCTGGCTGTCATCGGCACAGAGAGCCTGGCCCAGGGCGTCAACATCGCCGCCGCCCACGTGGACAGTCCCCGGCTGGACCTGAAGCCCACCCCCCTCTATGAGGAGAACGAGCTGGCCTACCTGAAGACCCACTATTATGGCGGCATCCGCAAGTACCAGTGGGGGACCATCCCCC
>ERZ777011.1590-NODE-1590-length-22873-cov-3.016522_pt1 | contig 22873 bp, 24 predicted proteins | sample MGYA00374964_ERZ777011 | MGnify/ENA primary metagenome ERZ777011 (study PRJEB29310, sample SAMD00008975) | mouse gut metagenome | study: EMG produced TPA metagenomics assembly of the Metagenome analysis of fecal microbiota from mouse which was promoted... | reverse complement strand
AAACTTTAAGGAATTTAGATCTGAAGACTTGTCAGCAATTTTGGCTAAGGCTAATGATTATTTGGTGAGTCGTGAGGGATAGAAGGAAACACAAGTTTTGAAAAATTAGACAGAAACTTAGGATTGTTTTTAAACCAGAGAGATGGAGGCATTAACAACCAAAAGTAACTAATTAACATGAGTCAAATTAATCATCTAGGTAAAGAATTCAGTTTTCTGAATTCTTTTTTTGTTATAAAATTAACAAAAAATAAATAAAAGCAAATAAGGAGATGAGATTATGAAAATTGGACAGGCGTTAAAAGAAGAACGTCAAAAATTAGGCTTAACTCAGGAACAGATGATAAAGGGCATTATTAACAAGGGTCATTATTCAAAAATAGAGCGTGGATTAGAAAATATTTCAATTGATACTTTATTTAGAATTATTTTGAAACATCATATTGATATCAGTGATTTTTTTAATAAAGTTAAGTATGATTACTATACGTCTGAAGATAAAAAAGCTGAAGAATTGAAGCAAAAGATGTTGCATGCTTTTAATAACAATCAAAGGGAAAAAGTAGGAATTTATTTAAATGAAATCCTGGATTTAAAAGAGCATCAACTTTTTAAATATCGAACAATAATTGCTATTGCTTCTTTAGAAAATAGCTTATCTGACTTAAGTTTAGCCTTTAAAAATAAAATAGTTACTAGATTTTCAGAACATGAAAATTGGGTGGAAAATATCGGTGCATTACAATTATTTTCTGATTGTATGAAAATATTTTCTTTAGAGCAAGTGGACTATTTTCTTGGTCAATTATTAAAACATTATCAAAAGAATTCTTGTTCTGAAAGTATGAGGGAAAGAGTAGCAATTATTTGTAATAATTATCTTTGCTATTGCTATAAGCAAAAATTAGACGGAGATAATATTGAAGCTGCATTAGATTATTTAGCGAGCTTAGAAACGACTACTCATTTTTTGCTTTATCGAATTTGTCATGAGTTGTATTTTAATTTATTTAGTGGAAATACAGAAGAAGCAGTTCAAATAAAAAAATTGCTGATGAAATGTGGATATCAAGAATGTATGGAATATTGGCAAATTTAGTTGTGTATAGCACAACATAATGAATAAAAACTGAAAAAAGCTGTGATAATTATAAACAACAAATGATAAAAATAAATTTATTATTTGTGTAAATATTTCTAGATAGGAGCAGGAAAAAATGAAAGTTAATCTGAAAAAAGTGGTAACTAGTTTATTAGCAGTAGCATTTTTTAGTACCTTAGGTGAATCTACAGTACATGCATCTGAAGTAGTAAGTAATGAGAGAGAAACAGCATTAAATGTGAATCAATACACTCCTTCAAGAATTTGGATTACTTTAGGAGCATATGATAATAGTCTTACACATTATTTTGAATATAACGGTTATCGGGGATATTTATCTAGAGTTAGTCGTGAAAAAATAGGCGGTAGAGGATCGGTGACTCTGTATAGGGGATATTTGTACAGTAGAGAGGTACGTAGTATTCCTACACCATATAAACATGAACCACAACTATTAAAATATAATTTGAATTTGGAGAATAAATAAAATGAAAAAGAAAAAATTATTCCTAGCAGCATTTTTAGGATGTAGTATTTATGCGGTGAGCTTAAGTAGCAATGTTGAAGCTCAAGAATTGACACCACAAAACGAAGTTTCAGTACAAGTATATGCACCTAGTAAAAATGGACCTCTATATAAGTATGTATCTAATGTGTATAGATACAGTGCTTGGCGGGGTGGAGATGTTTGGACATTAACAAATACTACACCAGATAAAGTCTATTATAATGATGGTAAATATAATGGATATCTTTATAGAAAAGGAACATGGATGGAACATAATCCTAAAACTAATAAAACTAGATGGGTATCAGTATATGGAGGAAATACTAGGTTAATAGCCTATGGATTGGCAACAAATTAATAACAATAGTTGAGGACAATGAGCTATGAAAAATAAAAAACTATTTGTGGCTACTTTCGTAGCATTATTGCTTTTCGTTGGTGGAGGAGCATGGTTTTATCATAATCAGACCACGGTTCCTGAGGAATACGTAGGTCAAAGCCTAATGACTTTAGAAAAAGAAGATAACAGGTTAAGTAATTCTTTTTATTTAATGTTTGATAAAAATACTGCTTATATTGCCACACGCTTAGGTGGCAATGAAGAGAGCAAGCCATCAAAATTAAGCAAAGATATTTTAAATGCCTTTTCGAAGAATGGAAGTACTCGACCACAAGCTGGTGAATGGGTAAAATTAGGACGGGTTAAAACTGAGCGATTGAAAAATGGCTATAAAATTAAAACAAGGAAAGTAACCTTTGATTTAAAAAAGGCTTCCAATGGAGCATATCAAAGTCAAGATGGTACTTATTGGCAATTTGTCCCTAAAAAGGTGGTGGAAAATAAATAGTAAAAATGGACATTAGCGATATTAATATTAACCGTATACAAAAATATGCCTGATTAGACCAAGATAGATCTAATTAGGCATATTTTTTATGTTTAATTATTGTTTCCAGCTAGCATCAAATTTTTGCTTGGCAGTCTGAATAGCTGGATTAATATTTTTCTTCTTTTTAGCATCAGCTAAGATTGCTTGCATACTTGCTTGAACTTGGTCATAAGCAGGTGTGGCATTCTTAGTTACTGGTAAGAAGTACAAGTCTTTAGTAGTCTCAGCCAAGATTGCTGGTACTTTACTTGTATTAAGTGACTTGTAAGCTTGTGAGTTTAGGACTTGCGTATTAACTGGCATATAGCCGGTAGTTTTAGTCCAGTAGAATTGTTCTTTCTTACTGGTCAAGAATTTTAGATACTTGAAGGCAGCTGACTTTTGTCTAGCGCTAGCATGGTTAAACATATAAATATCAGTTCCTTGTTGCGCATTAACCTTGCTTGGACGAGGGGCAATGCCAAATTGATATTCTTTCTTCAAGCCTTGTTTTAGATATGCTTCATTAGCAGTTGAACCGATAAACATTGCTACCTTACCAGAATTAAATGGGGTAGACATATATTTTTCAGTACCAGCTTGCATGAAGTAGCCCTTACGAACCCCATCAGCGTAGTAGTCAATTACTTCTTTTGAATCTTTACCAGAAAAGTTAATCTTCTTAGTAAAGTTGATGCCTTTTTCCTTCATCCCCAACATATAGTAATTGTTTAAAGCATCAAAACCAGCCCCAGTTACTTGATGGTCACTCTTTTGATAGATCTTTTCAGAAGCAGACTTAAGCTCACCCATTGTTTGCGGAACTTTGAGATTATATTGATCTAGTAAAGTCTTATTATAGAAAAGTACTTCAACTGACTTATTGAATGGGACTCCGTATTGAGTATTGTTAATTTTTGCGCCGTTCCAAAGTGCTTGCTTAATATTACTTTTAGCATAGGTGCCCCAGCCAAGGTCATCATTTTTAACATAAGGAGTGAGGTCAACTAGCATTTTTTGCTTAGCGGCATTATACAACCATCCTGGATAAGCCTGGGTGATAGTCGGCAAATTATCAGGTGATTGCATTGTTGAGGAAAGCTTAGACTGAAGATCCGCATAATTACCGCCTTGGCTTTCAAGTTTGATCTTGATTTTTGGATTTTCTTTTTCAAAGTCCGCAGTCATCTTCTTGAGGGCTTTTTCAGAAGAACCGGTTAATGAATACCAAAAAGTTACCGTAGTATTCTTGGTAATCTTAGTCGGAATTTTGCTACTAGACTCCTTAGTTTGAGTCTTAGAGCATCCAACTGCTAAAAGTGTCGTTCCAATTGCGGCAAGAGTTAACATCTTTTTTCTAAATTTCATTTTTCTTCTCCAGTCAATTCATTTTGACAGGTACTATTTTAACATGAATTTAAAATTAGCCGAAAATTTTTAAAATAATAAAAAACCATCCCTCATCGGATGGTCAAAAATTATTCAAATTCATCTAGTGCTTCTAAAGCATTTTCCCAGTCAGTATTTGCTTGATCTAGTTGCTCTTGAACAGCAGATAATTTTTCTTGAAGAGGTCCAAGCTTTTCAAATGAAGCCGCAATATCAGGGTTGGCCATCTCAGTTTGAATTTCTTGCTCTTCTGCTTCCAGCTTTTCAATTCTAGCTTCTGCATCACTAACAGCGCGTTCTAACTTACGTTTTTGTGAATCACGAGCCTTTTGCTCTTGATAGGAAAGTTTACCTTTATTTTGATTAGTACTAGTAGCACTTTCAGTTTGTTCAGCTTTTGCTTCTTGAACTGCAGCAGCTTGTTTAGCTTTTTCATCTAAGTAGTAAGAATAATTACCATTGTAAATCTTAGCGTGACCATCACGAACGGAAATAATCTTATTAGCTAACTCATTAATAAAGTAACGGTCGTGAGAAACAAAGAGTAGGGTGCCGTCATAATTATCTAAAGCTTGTTCAAGCACTTCTTTTGCTTCAATATCTAAGTGGTTAGTTGGCTCGTCCATTAGTAGGAAGTTGTCTTTTTCAAGAGACAAAACAGTTAAGGTTAAACGAGCTTTTTGTCCACCAGATAATTGGCCAACTGTCTTATCAATATCTTCAGCAGTAAATAAGAAGGAAGCTAAGATTGAGCGAACGTCTTTTTCTGGCATGGTTTTGTGACGATCCCAAATGGTATCAAGGACTGTCTTTGAAGGATCAAGACTTTGAAGTTCTTGATCGTAGTAACCAATGTCTAAACTAGCACCATACTTAATTGAACCATCTTTAGGCTCAAGTTTTTTCATAATTGTTTTAAGTAAGGTAGACTTACCAATTCCGTTTGGTCCGATAATTGCAACACGGTCATTTTTATTAACTTGAAAATCAATGTCAGAAACCATAGTTTTATCTGGATAACCGATAGTTAAGTCTTTGGCAATTAAGACTTCTTTTCCTGAAGGACGGTCACTAGTAAAGTTAATGCGAACTTTTTGCTTATGCTTAGGTGGCTTAATTCGCTCCATCTTGTCTAAAGCCTTACGTCTACTTTGAGCACGTTTAGTAGTCGAAGCACGAACTAGGTTCTTTTGAATGAACTCTTCTTCTTTTTCGATCTTTTCTTGTTGCTTCTCATAGGCAGCTTCTTGCTGGTTATCCATCAATTCACGTTCTTTAACGTATTGACTATAGTTACCCTTAAAAGTAGTTAGTTTTCCAAAGTTTAATTCAAAGATTTGGTTAGCTAAGTGGTCTAAGAAGTACTGGTCGTGAGAAACAGTGATAATTGCGCCTTGATAGTTCTTTAAGAATGCTTCTAACCAATCTAAAGTATCTAAGTCAAGATAGTTAGTAGGTTCGTCTAACAAGAGAACTGGTGGTTTTTGCAGCAGTAATTTCACAAAAGCAAGGCGTGTTTTTTCACCACCAGAAAGAGTTCCAATGACTTTCTGCCAAGTATTTTCTTTAAAATTGAAACCATTAAGAATGCTCTTAATTTCAGCTTGATAAGTAAAGCCGCCTTCTTGTTCAAAGTCATAGGCAAGCTGGTCGTAGCGCTTGAGCAGGTCTTCATCTTCAGGATGTTCAGCAATTTGTTCCTGCATTTTGGTAATGCGTTTATTTTTTTCAATTAAATTATCAAAGACAGTAAGCATTTCATCCCAGATAGTCTTGTTTTCATCAAGGGCATTTTCCTGGGCAATGTAGCCGACTTTTAGTCCCTTATTAATGGTAAATTGACCACTAGTTGGTTCTTGTTGGCCAGTCATAATCTTTAATAAGGTAGTTTTTCCTGCTCCATTAGGACCAACCAGACCAATTCTGGCATTATCAGGAACAGAAAAAGAAATGTTACTGAAAATAGTGTTGCCTCCGAAACGTTGTTCGAGGTCTTGAGCTTGTGCAATAATCATAGTTTGTTCTCCTAGAACTTATTTTAACATAGCAAATGTTTTAAATTTTATGAAAATATTATCTTTGTGAAAATTGTTTCTTGATTTATCCTTGAAGAATGCCTATTATTAGTTTGATTAGTAAATATTTCACATTTTTATTTTATGAAAGAAAGAGGCCTCTCATGGATGAAATTAAGATTCCTAAGGCTACCGCTAGACGCCTGCCACTTTATTACCGCTATTTAATTTTTTTGAACGATGAAGGAAAAGAAAAAGTATCTTCAACTGAATTAGCTGAAGCTGTTCAGGTAGATAGTGCTTCAATTCGTCGAGACTTTTCTTATTTTGGTGCTTTAGGTAAGCGTGGATACGGTTATGACGTTAAGAACTTACTTAATTTCTTTAAAAAGATTTTAAATCAAGATACCTTAACCAATGTTGCCTTAGTTGGTGTTGGTAACATGGGTCATGCGCTTTTAAATTATAACTTTAAGCGTACTAATAATATCAGAATTAGTGCTGCTTTTGATATTAATCCTAAAATTACTGGAACAATTATGTCAGGTGTGCCGGTTTATGACATGAGTGAGATGAAGAAGCAATTGCGTGAACAGCAGATTACCATTGCTATTCTCTGTGTTCCTCAAACTGCAGCTCAGAAGACAGCTAATGAAATGTTTGATGCTGGAATTAAGGGAATTATGAACTTCACGCCGCTTCGCTTATCTGCTCCATCTAGCGTTCGGGTTCAAAATGTTGACTTAGCAACTGAACTGCAAACTTTAATTTACTTTTTGGACTCAGATAAAGATAAGAACAAAAAATAATTTACTATAATATAGTCCTTTTACACAAGTTTAGGTAGGCTTGTGTATTTTTTATGTGCTTTTATTTGTAATTAAATAGAAAATAATTTTAAGATATATGAGCATAGAAAAATTATGAGATAGAAATAAGGTAGATAAAATGATTAAAAAACTTGCAGTATACTGTGGTGCCAGGGCTGGTAATCGTCCTGAATACACCAAGGTTGCCTATAATTTTGGTAAGAAAATGGCCGACCACCAAATCGAATTAGTCTATGGTGGTGGAAAGTACGGTCTAATGCGTGCAGTTGCAGATGGTGTGTTAGAAAATGGTGGTGTAGTTCACGGCATCATTACTGAAGAATTAAAAGATCGCGGTGCGGCTTATGATAAAGTTCAAGATTTTCGTGTAGTTCCCAATATGGATAAGCGAAAAGATACGATGATGAATCTAGCTGATGGAATGGTAGCTTTGCCTGGCAGTATTGGAACTTTAGAAGAAATAAGTCAGGCTATTTCTTGGACTGCGATTGGAGACAATGCCAAGCCAGTAGCTTTTTATAATTATGAAGGTTTCTATGATTATTTAGATAAACTCCTTAAGCGGATGAATAAAGATGATTTTTTAGAAAATGCCTACTTAGATGCGGTCTACTTTGAAACTGATTTTGATAAAATTTTACAGTTTATGGAAGCTTATCAAGCACCTGCTTATCGGAAGTATTAATAAAAGACTGACTAAGGTAGAGAAAAAGTATGAAATCAAAGCTGTTGCAGCAGCTCAAGTAGAAGATATTATTGAAAAAGATGCACCAGATTGCACTTTAATTGGACCGCAAATTAAATACATGGAAGATCAACTTAAGGCGGATGCAAATAAGCATAATATTCCCTTAGAAACTATTGGGGGCAAGACTATGGCACAATGAATGGTAAAAATGTAATTGCCCAAGCTGAGCGATTACTAGGATAAAAACTGGTAGAAGTATGAAACAAAATCCCTCTCTTGATTCATACTTCTTTTTTTGACCACTTGGAACTATAAAATGACCACTTAGTTAATTTCACTAGATTTTAATCTTACATTTATGTTTAATATAATTATCGAAAATGAAACAAGGAAGTGAGAATTGTGAAAGTTAAGCTTGAACTAGATCCAGATCAGAAGGAAACAGAAATAACCATTCATGCTGGCAAGTTAACGCCTGAAATAGAAAGAATTTATCAACAACTTCAAATGGATTCAGATCATCCTGACCAAATTGAGGGAATGATGGACAACACTTCCTACTATTTAAGTATTAATGATATTTTGCTATTTAAGTATTAATGATATTTTGTTTTTTGAAACAGACGCTAAGCAAGTAATGGCGCACACGACTAGAGAAGCATATTTTGTTAAGTACAAATTATATGAATTAGAAAACTTATTAAGTGGACAGTTCATGCGGGTATCAAAATCGACAATTTTAAATTTAGATCAGATTTATGCTATTACAAAATCGATCTCTAATTGTCAGATTAAATTTCATGATTCATATAAGACAGTCTATGTTTCTAGACGATATTATCGAGATTTAAATGATAGATTAAAAGAGAGAAGGGCATTATCATGAGAAAGGCCAGTTTTGGAAGAATTCTTTGGAGCTTAGGCTTGCTTGCAGCAGCCGCATTTTTAGTTTTAGATCAGCTGCATTTAATTCCAGTCGAATTAGGATTCTGGACAATTTTTTGGACTGTAGTATTTGTAGCGACATTAATTACTTCCTTAATTAATAGAAGTTTAGGTGGGACAATTTTTTCGATTGCATTTTTATTAATTATCTATGCAAAGCCCCTTCACATTGAAAGTATTGTTCCTTGGACAGTGCTTTTAGCAGCATTTTTGGTTTGGGGAGGTTTAAGATTAATCTTCAAAAAAAGTTGGAAGCCAACTGTAATTATTAATGGTGAAAAAATCAGTACTAATTGGTCTGACTTAAAGGCACCTCATAAATTTAAAGCTGAACATGTATTTTCTGATACAACAAGTTCAGATAATGGTGACAATATTGTAATTAGTGAAAAAATGTCTTCTACTTCACGTTATGTTCATTCACAGCATTTAGAGACAGTAACGATAAATGTTTCAATGGGAGACGTTAATGTCTACCTTGATTCAGCAAAGCCAGCTGGGGATGAAGTTATTGCTAACGTGAATATGTCAATGGGAGATTTAACCTTCTACATTCCAACATCTTGGCGGGTAGACAATCAATTAAATCAAGGATTCAATGATATTACTATTGATGGGGATCAACCAGCAGAGGGACCAACTTTAGTGCTTCAAGGCCGCGCCAATATGGGAGATATTGCTGTTAAGAGAGTTTAATATATTATTGTTTCAATTTGATGAGAAAATAAAAAAGAAGTAGAATATTTATAGCATAAAAAAAGAGAGCTACTTCCAATAGCTCTCACAAAGCACAAGCCGCTAAAATGCGGTGGTAAAGATTGATAACAAACAAAAAAGTCGCTAGCAACTCAGCCAAAAGTTATCAAGCGGCTTTTTAGTTTACTCTATTTTCTCTTCCACAAATCGTGGATAGTCTTTATTAGTTTCTCTATAGCTTTTCCAAGCTTTTGTGCATTGTTTACTAGTTTTATTAAAGCTAGAAATTGAACTTATAAATGTAATGCTGTAAACTATGTATAGCATAAAAAAGAGAGCTACTGGTAATAGCTCTCACAAAGCACAAGCCGCTAAAATGCGGTGGCAAATATTGATGCAAACAAAAAAGTCGCTAGCAACTCAGCCAAAAGTTATTGAGCGGCTTTTTCATTTGCTCTATTTTCTCTTCCACAAATCGTGGATAGACTTTATCAGTCTTTTTACAGCTTGCGCCAACTTGTCTGCATCGTTTACTAGTTTTATTAAAGCTAGAACAATACAGTCTAAGAGACCAATAAAGGTAAGGACAGCACCAAAAAAGGCTGTCATAAAGCAAAGTGTACCTCCCCTCACTAAGACTCTGAACAACAGTTATTACACCATTGGCATCATCTCCTCAAACGAAAGTACCACCGCATATTTAACTTTTTGTGCGTGTTTAATTTTATCAAAAAATTACCAAAATTAATCTACATTTATGAGTAAATTAGCACTTTTTAGCACTCTGGCGACAAAAGTGCTAATTTTTGTGTCTAAATACTTGCTTTTCTTTTATAAACAATGTACTATCGTAATTGTAAGTTAGCACTTATAATATATGAGTGCTAAGTAATATAATTATAGATTTAAATTATGTACAGGAGGGACTAACGTGTTACAACCAATTGGTGATCGCGTGATCGTTAAAGTAAAAGACGAAGAAGAAGAAAAAGTTGGAGGCATTGTCCTGGCTTCTAACGCTAAAGAAAAGCCTCAAATGGGCGAAATTATTGCCGTAGGAAATGGTAAGCGCAACGTAAATGGCGACTTAATTCCTATGTCAGTTGCAAAAGGTGAAACTGTATTCTTTGATAAATACTCTGGTACTAACTTGAAGTACGAAGGCGAAAAGTACTTAGTTCTTCGTGAAAGCGACTTATTAGCTGTCGTTAAGTAATAAAATTTGAAATAAAAGGTGGCATATAATATGGCTAAAGAGATTAAATTTTCTGAAAATGCAAGACACTCATTATTAAAAGGTGTTGATAAATTAGCAGATACTGTTAAGACAACTTTAGGACCTAAGGGTAGAAATGTTGTTTTGGAAAAGAGTTATGGTGCTCCTGACATTACTAACGATGGTGTTACTATCGCCAAGAGTATTGAATTAGAAAACCATTTTGAAAACATGGGTGCAAAGCTTGTTTCTGAAGCTGCACAAAAGACTAACGACATTGCTGGTGACGGTACTACTACTGCTACTGTTTTAACTCAAGCAATCGTTCGTGAAGGTATGAAGAACGTTACTGCTGGTGCAAACCCTGTTGGTATTCGTCGCGGTATTGAAACTGCTACTAAGGCAGCTGTTGACGAATTACACAAGATTAGCCACAAGGTAAGTACTAAGGACGAAATTGCTCAAGTTGCTTCTGTTTCATCAGCTTCAACTGAAGTTGGTAACTTAATCGCTGACGCAATGGAAAAAGTTGGTCACGATGGTGTTATTACTATCGAAGAATCAAAGGGTATTGATACTGAACTTTCAGTAGTTGAAGGTATGCAATTCGATCGTGGTTACTTATCACAATACATGGTAACTGACAACGACAAGATGGAAGCAGACTTAGACAACCCTTACATTTTGATTACTGACAAGAAGATTTCTAACATTCAAGATATTTTGCCATTATTACAAGAAATCGTTCAACAAGGTAAGAGCTTATTAATCATTGCTGATGATGTTGATGGTGAAGCTCTTCCAACTCTTGTTTTGAACAAGATCCGTGGTACTTTCAATGTTGTTGCTGTTAAGGCTCCTGGCTTTGGTGACCGTCGTAAGGCAATGCTTGAAGATATTGCTATCTTAACTGGTGGTACTGTAATTTCTTCAGACTTAGGTCTTGAATTAAAGGACACTAAGATTGATCAATTAGGTAAAGCTGGCAAGGTTACTGTAACCAAGGATTCAACTACTATTGTTGAAGGTGCTGGTTCTAAGGAAGCTATTGCAGAACGTGTAGACCAAATCAAGAAGCAAATTGCTGACACTACTTCAGACTTTGACCGTGAAAAATTACAAGAACGTCTTGCTAAGCTTGCTGGTGGTGTTGCTGTCATCAAGGTTGGTGCTGCTACTGAAACTGAATTAAAGGAAAGAAAATACAGAATCGAAGATGCTTTGAACGCAACTCGTGCCGCTGTTGAAGAAGGTTACGTTGCTGGTGGTGGTACTGCATTAGTTGATGTTATGAAGTCCATCCAAGGCACTGTTAAGGGTGACAGCGAAGACGCAGAAACTGGTGTTAAGATTGTTATGAAAGCTTTAGGCGCTCCTGTACGTCAAATCGCTGAAAACGCTGGTAAAGATGGTGCTGTTATCTTAGACCACTTAGAACATGAAGACCCAGAAGTTGGTTACAATGCCGCAACTAACAAGTGGGAAAACATGGTTAAAGCTGGTATTATCGACCCAACTAAGGTAACTCGTTCAGCACTTCAAAATGCTGCTTCAATTGCTGCCTTGTTATTAACTACTGAAGCTGTTGTTGCTGACGCTCCAGAAGATGACAAGAACCAAGCTCCTGCAGCTCCAAACCCAGGTATGGGTATGGGAATGTAATTTAGAAACTAATTACATTTACTAAATTAATAAATTGATAAAACACTCCATGATTTTTGATGATCATGGAGTGTTTTTGTGTAGTAGAGTATAATATCTTAATAAAAAATTACAGTTTAATTTTTTATTAAGAAAGAAGATGACAGTGATGACCATTGGCGAAGCTTTAAAAGAAACTAGAAAAAATCTAGGATTATCTCAAACTGAGATGGCGTATCCTATTCTAACGAAATCTTATTATTCTAAAATTGAACGAGGAATCCACGAGATTAATGCAAGTGATTTAATTCAGATTTTAGAGATGCATGATGTTGATATTAGTGAATTTCTAGTAAAATGCGGAGTTAAGGATATTAGAATTGATAAAGATCAATGGATGTCTAAATTACGCCAAGCATATTATGACCAAGATTTAGAACAAGTAAAAAGCTTAAAAGATAAAATAGTGGAAGTTAAAGGGAGCGAATCTTTGCAAAAAATTTTAGAGGCAAATGCTATTTTAGCCGAGTTCATTATAAGTAGAAAAATTGATCAGATTCCAAATAAAAAAAGAGATCAAATAAAAGCTTTAATACTTGAGGGTGAGTGGAATGAAGATAAATTAAGACTGTTCTCATTAAGCCTATCATTTTGGACAGATGGAGAAATGAAAACATTGCTCTCTTCATTTATCAAAAAATATAATAATATTGAGAACTTTCCTCGTTCAACTCAAGTTTTGGTTTCTTCTATTATGGTCAATTATTTATCTCACATGATTAGGTCTTCCTCTCAAAATGTAGAATTTATAGGTGAGATATTTAATTTGTTAGATCGCTTACCTATTGAACCCGCTAATTGTTTTAATAAAATCATGAAGAATTTTTATCAAGCATATTTAGAGCAAGATAAGAAAAAGATACAAGATATATTATCTTTTTTGAGTAATAATGATATGAACAAAATTGCTGAAGTTTTAAAAGTGTCAATTTAGACACTTTTTTCTTTTGTTTATTAATGTGAATATAATTATAAATATAAAAAATAAATTAAATTAAAAATAAAAAATATGAGGTGATAGTCATGTATCCATTGTTTCCCTTTTGAGAATTAGCTTTTTATGATAATAGTTTTGGAGGTATATCAACATGAGTTTATTATTAAAATATCAAGATAAAACAGAGTTTAATACACATGATCAACATAAAAAATTAGGACATCAAAGCTAAAATGTATCATATGCAGTAACTTTTGTATCAAATAATTATGGTAAGGAAGCAATTTTTACGGATTTGAATGGAGTTGTACATAAACTTAGATCAGGAATGGCAATCTCAGAAGGAGGATTGTTAGAGACTAATAATCAAAGACTTGAAATTAGAGCTTCATCTGGTATTACATTTAGATTAGACAAAAATAGTGAATTTAGTATTGAACGAACGATTGCAGGAGTAGTACCAGTTTATTATGGCAAAGTATATATCTTTGGAACCTCAAATAATGAGTTTGTAGATGGTGGTAAATATCGTACTAGTTGTTATAACGACATTAAGCCAGGCATTAATTTATTGATTATGAATGTTTCTGACGATGTAGATGCATACTATGGACTAGATGAAGAAACCGTAATTTATGAATATGATGAATCTGGTAAAAAATTTCCATTGTTTATTTCCGGTGAACTTATAGTAACAGAATTGAAGAAAGATAAAAATACACCTATGAGAAATAGGTACAGTGTAATTAAACAAAGAGAAATGACAAATTTGGAAATTAATAAAATATATAGTTATTTTGTTAATCCAGTAAATTGGCGGTAGGCTTTGGCACTTGACAATTGGAGGAAAAGTAAATGAATCACGTTAAAAAATTAAATCAGTACTTCAAAGAATTAGCTAGAACTTATCATTTATTCTTTAAATCAGCACCTCTAATTGCGATTTGCGTTTTATTGTTAGCACCCTTGCAAGCGGTAGTTCCGTTAATTGCCGTGGCAGCTGGACAAAAGGTAATTGATCAGGTTACTAATCATTCACCCTTTATGGAAATGATCATTGTATGGATTGTAGCAACTGCGTTTCAACAATTTTTACCATCTTTATCAACAATGGTGCAGGGAATTTTAACTGATAAATTAACAGGTTTTATTAACATTAGTTTGATGAAGAAATCTGAAGATCTACAGTCAATTAGGATTTTTGACGACAGTAAATACTTTGATGATTTACAAATGCTTCGAGATGATGCAAGCTGGCGTCCAGTTAACTTAATTGTTTTTGGAGTATCAGTTTTGCAGTCGTTTCTAACGTTAGCTTTTATGTTAGTGTACTTGGCTCGTTATAATTGGTGGCTGGCGCTTTTATTATTAGTTGTAATGGTGCCGCAGAGTATTTCTTACTACCGTATTCAGCAGCAATCATTTGAAACAATGGTTGAAAGAAGCAAGAATGCAAGATATCTACATTACTATAGTAGTTTGTTGTTAGACCGCAGGGATGCTAAAGAAGTTCGACTTTTTAATATGTTTCCTAAAATTATTGAAAAGTATACGACTTTATTTGAACAGACTAAAAGGGATGTAAATCAAATTCGGAAAAAGCAACTTGCTGTTAGTTCAGTATTTGTTCTTCTAACTGTTGGAGTGTTTGGTTACGGTTTTTATTGGTTTACTAACTCGGTGAGAACTGGTGCTCTAGAAGTTGGCGTTTTGTTAATGTTTGTTTCTGTGATTGGCTATATTTCTACAAGTATGGCACGCGTGGTGGAAGATAGCAGTCTGCTCTATGATTCTTTACTGTGGATTGAAAAGTACTTTAATTTTCTTGAATATCACGATGATTTTGAAAATGGAAGGCAAGAATTTCCAGATGAGTTTAAGAAGATTGAAGTTAAGGATCTTTCATTTACATACCCATTTTCTGATGATGAAGTTTTACACAAGGTTAGTTTTTCAGTAAATAGTGGTGAAAAGATCGCAATTGTTGGTGAAAATGGATCAGGAAAATCTACCTTAGTAAAGTTGTTAATGCGATTTTATGACCCGACTACTGGAGCTATTTCGATTGATGATGATAATTTAAAAGATTTTAATATTTTTGACTTACATAAAAATTTATCAGCTACTTTTCAAGATTTTTCTCGTTTTAAGTTAACGCTTAAAGAAAACGTGATTACGGGATATTCATTTAACAAAGAGCGAGTAAATAATGTTTTGAAAGCAGCAGGCCTAGAGAATTTGCTGGCTAATGATCATCTGCACCTAAGTACGATTCTAGCTAAAGATTTTAAAAATGGGACTGACTTGTCTGGTGGTCAATGGCAGAAGATTGCTTTAGCACGAGACTTATACGCAAATGGTAAAATTGAATTTTTAGATGAACCAACAGCAGCGTTAGATGCTAAGAGTGAAGCAGAAATTTATCAGCGCTTTTTAAGAGAAAATAACCAAAAAACGATATTCTTTGTTACGCACAGACTATCTGCAGTTAAGTTTGCTGATAAAGTACTCTTTCTTGATAGTGGAAAAGTTAGTGGCTTTGATACTCATGCTAATTTATTGCATAAAAATGCAAAATATCAAGAAATGTATAACTTACAGAAAAATGCATATATTTAATGTTAGAAAAATTCTTCATGCAATTAGGCATGGGGAATTTTTTGATTGTAAAAAGTAGATTTATATCCTTATTGTTTAAATTAATTTAAATATTATCCAGTTGGTGTTACAAATAGTGGTAAAAGTAATACTATATCTATATGAGGTGATAAATATGACAACGGCATCTATGAATTTTAAAACAGATAGGACAACTAAAGAAAAATTTAATCAAGTTGCAAAAAAATTAGGCCTTACTACCTCTTCCTTGCTCAATTTATTTGTTACTAGAGTAGCAAGAGAACAGGCTGTTCCATTTGATGTAAAAGTGGTTCCTGACAAAGAGGAGCTAGATTTGGATGAGGAAAGTAAAAAAGAAATGATACGAGTCTTGGCAGTAGAGAATGGCTTAATAGAAGATACCGATAAAGACGTTAAAAGTCTTGATAAGTATTTTAAAGATCTGGGTATCTAAAAAATGTACAATATTAAAACGACAAAATTATTTGATAAAAGATTTGCAAATTTGGGTAAGTACTTTCTCTTGTCTAATGATGAAATAAAAGAAGCTACTGAAGCAATCAAGTATTCTATGGTAGAACTTCAACAGAATGGGGTTTTGCCAGATGAATATGATGATCATGTTTTAGAAGATGAGCCATGGACTGGCTTTAACGAATATCATGTATTAGATGATCTGTTGGTTATTTACTATCGCGTTGATAAGAAGAAAAATCTGAGATTTACTACTATTACAACTCATCGTGAATTAAGAAAAGGAAATTTAGATTAAGATAGAAATACTAAACGTTGAATTCTTCATGCAAGCGGGCATGGAGAATTTTTTTTATAATTTCGTATAAAAACAGAGTGAAGATCAATTCTAATTGACTTAAAATTATTGGTAAATAAAGAAATAGGAAAAATACGGTGGAAACAATGGAAAGAACCGAGATAGGCAAATTTTTATATCAAGAACGTAAAAAGAGACACTTAACACAGAAAAATTTTCTAGGTGGAATAGTTTCCGTTTCCCAGTATTCACGTGTAGAAAGTGGAGAGCAAGACTTAAGGACAAGTGAATTTTTTAAAATAGTACAGTTGAATCATATCAATATTACTAATTTATTAAATCCAAATGATCAAAGAGATAATAAGGAACTAGAAGATAAAAAATTAAATGAATTGGCTATTGCATTTTATGAACGAGACCTTGATAAGATAAAGCAAATTAAAGACGAGTCTAAGAAAAATGATGCTTTTACTACTTTACTATTAGACGCTACTTTGATGGAAAAAATTTTAGAAAATAATCTTGATGACCTTGATCCAAAAATAATAGAAAAATTTTCAAAAAAACTAGATGAAGCTGAAGATTGGACAACAGATAAGATTTTTCTACAACTATTTGGAAGTTCAATGATGATCTTTAATATGGATCGATTGAATATGTATATGAAGAAAATTGTGAAAAGATATGGAAACACAATAAATCAATATTCTTTTGAAAGACAGAGAAGAATAGGTTCTATCTGTATTAATTATTTAGGAAGAAGTTATAAAGACAATGATAGAACTCAATTAAGTCAAGTCTTGTTGATTCTTTATAATATGTCAGCTATCCCAGATTTATTAATGTATAAGTTACTTGGTCAATATTTTGAAGCATTATTTACAAATAATAGAGAAAAAGCTAATGAGTTGCTAAAAGTGTTATCTTTCTCAGGTTATGAGATATTCGTAATGAACTTGCCAAAATAATTTGCAAATTTGCAAATTTTAACAAATATAGCTGAGAAATGATTATAGTTAAATTAAATATTAATTAGAGAGGAGAACGGATGATGATTATAGTTACATTACCAGTTTTACCTAAGACTAATTAATGAATTAAAATAAATGACTATTAATTGGAAAGAAGATGAAGACTATGACTAAAGTTGTAACAGTTAATACTGCTATCACTAAAGGTGATAAAACAACTATTTGGGTTGTTTTTTAGATAAATGTATTAAAAGACATTTTCAATATAATGAAAGTGTCTTTTATGTTATAGAAGAGAGATGAAATAAAATGCAATATAAAAATCCACGCATAAAACCCATTTATCCCTTATATAGAATTGATTCAAATACGTTTAGAATTGGTGCACAAGTAGGTATAACCAAAGAATTCAATGATCCTACCCATCAATTATGGGAATTGGCTAAGTTACTTAATGGTCAGGACATTGAAAAAGTCTTTAATAAAGAAAGAAAGAAATTTCCTGATGTGCAAATGTCGGATCAATATATCTTAGACGGAATTGATCTTTTAAATAAAGAGGGATTTATTGAAGAACTTCTACCCCAAACAGAATGTTCAATTAATGAACGATATGCACCTAATATTAAATATTTTAGTCATTTTATTGATGCTAGTGGAGATAGATTTAAACCGCAAAAAATTATTAATCAGTCAAAAATATTGTTACTAGGATTAGGGGGTGGAGGATCTAATATTTTGACCTTACTAGCGGGTTTAGGGCCACAAAAAATAACAATTATTGATTATGATGTTGTAGAAGAAGAAAATCTGGGCCGTCAATTTTTATATAGAGAAGATGATATAGGAAAAAATAAGACTGAAGTTGCCAAAAAAGCTATTCAAGCAATTAATTCTAATATCGAAATTGAAGCCCACAACATAAAAATTACTAATGCACACGATATAGAATCTTATGTTAAAGAAGTTGATATAGTTATTTGTGCAGTAGATGAACCTCAATTCTTAATAACGCGTATAGTTAACCAAGCTATTGTAAGGGGAAATAAACCCTGTGTATTTGCTGGAAGCCAAGTTAGTCATGGAAGAGTATTTACAATTATTCCTGGAGTAACTGGATGTTTTGATTGTTTAAATATTCATTATTCTATTACTGATTCAGGATTTTTAAATCAGTTTAGAGCATTAGCTAAAAGTGACTTTCAAGCTAGCTCAATAGCCTATGGTCCCGCAATATTTCAGTTGACTTCAACAATAGTCGATGAGGTAGTTAGAGTACTCACTAGTTATTTAAATCCCTTAACTTTATCAACCCAGTTTGAAGTTGACTACACAAATAGTACATCTTTTAAACATCCTGCATGGCCTAGATATGAAGAAAGATGTCCGACTTGTGGTAATGGAAAAGAAGATGAGTGGGACGTATTCAAATATTATCCTTTATTCAATCACTAGAAAATATATGAAAGGGCTCACTCTATGAACGAATATTTAAAAAATATAAAGTACCGTACCCTTCTAAATTCTGACTTAATTGATTCAATTGGTAATAGCTTATATGATATTGTTTTTGTCATTTATGCTAGTACTGTTCCAAATAAATCTCTTGCTGTTTCACTCGCTTCAATGGCTACTATAGTACCGGCTTTATTATCAGTGATAATTGGTGTTTGGGCAGATCGAGCTTCTAAAAAAGTAAACTATATGATTCTTACTCGTTTGAGCCAGGCACTACTTTTTATGGCACTCGCATTTTTAATCGGTTTGAATAAATCTTTTGGACTATTTTTAGTATTGCTGCTGATTAATATCATTTCAGATATTTTAGGAAATTTTGGAAATGGTTTATCGCTTCCGCTCCTGCAGCATTCGGTTGCTGAAAAAGATTTAAACTCAGCCATGGGATTATATACTGCTTCTAACACCACTATTCAATTAATTTTCCAGGCTATTGGAGCTACATTAATTGTCGGTTTTAATTATAATTATCCGCTTTTTGGATTGATTAATGCAGTGACATTTAGTCTTGCTGGACTAATTATTTTTGCTCATAGGCAACAACTCCAAGTTGCTGAGAGTCAGGTAAAAAGTCTGAATACTGACAATGCAGAATCAAATAGCTCTATCAAAAATTCATTTAATCTTTTAACTAGAAAAAAGAGATTATTAATAATTATAATATTAGCTGTTGGCATCAATTTTTTAGGTGCAGCCATGATTCCATTAATTAATGTCTCACTTTTAAAATATAAAGCATTATATTTTTTTAATTATGGGTATACTGTGGCTGGAATAAACATTCTATTTTCAGTAGGTACTATTTTAGGTGCTTTATTTGTTAATGATTTTTTTAAGAAAAGTTCTATTGAGAGTTTGCTAAGTTACTGTTCACTTTCCTTGTTACTACTAGCTATCGTACTTATTAGACATACATCGTTTTGGCTATTAGCAATTATTATTTTAATTACAGGATATTTAGCTGGAAAAATAAATCCTCGCCTCAGTGCTTTAATTATGACGATAGTACCTGATACGCAGTTGGCATCTACAAATGGTCTTTTTCAAATGTTAGTATTAATTGGTGCGCCTATAGGACAAGTATTATTTTTAGGAATAGCAAATGGATTTTCTCCTTTATATAGCTGGATTCTATTTTCAATATTGGCTGTAGTTTTAGTGATTATAACTTCCTTTTTCAAAGTGAAATTAAAAAGATCTATATCACTCTCAGTTGATGAATAGTATAAAATTCTTCATGCAAGCAGGCATGGAGAATTTTTTTGCACCTCAAGAGTTAACATTTTTAAGTGATTTTTACGTTATAATAGAACATAGGTTTTTGGAAGAAAGGATATTTGGTAACGAATGGCAAAAAAAGATACGACACCAATGATGAAGCAATATTACGAAATTAAGGAACAATATCCCGATGCGTTTTTGTTTTATCGTGTGGGTGATTTCTATGAATTATTTGAAGATGATGCAATCAAAGGTGCACAAATTCTAGAATTAACTCTAACTCATCGTTCAAATAAAACTAAAAATCCAATTCCAATGGCAGGCGTGCCTCATCTAGCTGTGGATACTTACGTTAATACTTTAGTAGAAAAAGGCTATAAAGTAGCACTTTGTGAACAACTTGAAGATCCGAAAAAAGCTAAGGGAATGGTTAAGCGCGGAATTATTCAATTAATTACGCCAGGTACCATGATGCAAGAGCGGCCAGATCAAGCAAAAGACAGCAACTATTTAACTTCTGTTATTTCTACAAATTCTGGCTTCGGTTTAGCCTACAGTGACTTATCCACTGGGGAAACTTTTTCCACTCATCTAGCTGACTTTGAAGCAGTAGCAAACGAATTATTGTCACTTCAAACACGAGAAGTTGTGTATAACGGCCACTTAACTGACTTAAATAAGGACTTTTTGAAGAAGGCTAACATTACTGTTTCTGAACCTGTTGAAGTTGAAGGTGAACATGCAGAAATTTCTTACGTAGCTCAGAATTTAACTGATGACGCTGAAATTAAAGCTACTAAGCAATTAGTTGCATATCTTCTTTCAACCCAAAAGCGTAGCTTAGCCCACTTGCAAGTTGCTCAAAGCTACGAACCAACGCAATACTTGCAGATGTCTCACACGGTTCAAACTAACTTAGAGTTAATTAAGTCAGCTAAAACATCTAAGAAGATGGGTTCTTTATTTTGGCTTTTAGATAAGACTAGTACTGCCATGGGTGGACGATTATTAAAATCTTGGATTGAGCGACCACTTCTTTCAGTTACAGAAATTACGCGTCGTCAAGAAATGGTTCAAGCCCTTCTTGATGATTACTTTACCCGTGAAAAAGTTATCGACAGCTTAAAAGGTGTGTATGACTTAGAACGATTAACTGGTCGAATTGCCTTTGGTTCAGTTAATGCTCGTGAAATGCTCCAATTAGCGCATTCTTTAGGCGCAATTCCTGAAATCTTGAATGCACTGCTTGAAACAAATAATCCACATCTGCAAAATTTTGCAAAACAGATCGACCCGCTAAAAGGAATTCATGACCTAATTGTCAACACTATTGTGGATAATCCACCGCTTCCAACGACTGAAGGTGGATTAATTAGAGAAGGCGTTTCAGAACAATTAGACCGCTATCGAGACGCCATGAATAATGGTAAGAAGTGGCTATCTGAAATGGAGAGTCATGAACGTGAAGTAACTGGAATCAATAATCTAAAAGTTGGTTATAACAAAGTTTTTGGCTACTATATTGAAGTTACAAATTCTAATAAGAGCAAGGTGCCAACTGATCGCTACACTAGAAAGCAGACCCTAACTAATGCAGAACGTTACATTACGCCTGATCTAAAGGAACATGAAGCTTTAATTTTAGAAGCTGAAGCAAAATCAACTGGTTTAGAATATGACTTATTTGTAAAACTTAGAGAAGATGTTAAAAAGTACATCCCCGCCTTGCAAAAACTAGCTAAACAAATCGCAAGTCTAGATGTTTTAACTAATTTTGCGACAGTCAGTGAACAAAATAATTATGTTCGTCCTAACTTTGTGACTGATAAGCAAGCAATCAATGTAGTCAATGGACGCCACCCAGTTGTTGAACAAGTTATGACCGCTGGTAGCTACATCCCAAATGACGTGAAGATGGATCAAGATACTAATATTTTCTTGATTACTGGACCAAATATGTCTGGTAAATCAACTTATATGCGTCAGATGGCTCTAATTGCAATCATGGCGCAGATTGGTTCGTTTGTTCCAGCTGATAGTGCAACTTTACCAATTTTTGACCAAATTTTTACTCGGATTGGTGCAGCAGATGATTTGATTTCTGGTCAGAGTACTTTTATGGTAGAAATGAGCGAAGCAAACGACGCTTTGCAACATGCAACTAAGCGGTCGCTAGTTTTGTTTGATGAAATTGGCCGAGGCACAGCTACTTATGATGGAATGGCCCTTGCTGGTGCAATTGTTAAGTATCTTCATGACAAGGTTGGTGCAAAAGCTTTATTTGCTACACACTACCATGAATTAACTGATTTAGATCAAACTCTCAAGCACTTGAAGAATATTCACGTAGGAGCAACAGAAGAAAATGGAAAGTTAATTTTCTTACACAAGATTCTTCCAGGACCTGCCGATCAATCTTATGGTATTCATGTTGCTCAATTAGCAGGCTTACCACACAAGGTTTTACGTGAAGCAACAACAATGCTTAAGCGGTTAGAAAAGCAAGGCGCAAGTGAATTGCAACCAGCTAGTGAACAACTTGATCTCTTTATTCCTGAAGAAGCGAGTGCACCAGCAATTTCAGATGATGAAAAAGATGTATTAGATGAGATTCAAAATGTGTATCTTGCTGACAAGACACCGCTCCAAGTGATGGAATTAGTGGCTCAGTGGCAGCAGGAATTGAAAGATAAGGACTGAGAATCATGAGTAAAATTCATGAACTTTCGCCTGAATTAACTAATCAAATAGCAGCTGGAGAAGTTATTGAAAGACCAGCGAGTGTTGTAAAAGAATTATGTGAAAATTCTCTTGATGCAGGAAGCAAGCGAATTAGAATTGACTTTATTGATGCTGGTTTAAAACAAATTACAGTT
>ERZ777011.1589-NODE-1589-length-22891-cov-61.653967_pt1 | contig 22891 bp, 17 predicted proteins | sample MGYA00374964_ERZ777011 | MGnify/ENA primary metagenome ERZ777011 (study PRJEB29310, sample SAMD00008975) | mouse gut metagenome | study: EMG produced TPA metagenomics assembly of the Metagenome analysis of fecal microbiota from mouse which was promoted... | reverse complement strand
TGGCTCTTTTGAGTTTTTGCTCTCAAAAGTGTCAACTTTTTTCAGTTCAAGTCAAGTTGTCGGATAAATTCATCCTGACGCACTGGCGAGATGATAAGCGGGATAGAGCTTTTCAGAATCTTCCGGTCAGTGAAAGTGATTGCCAAGCGGTGAGTCAGCGAGGTCGCCGGAGATGATAACACGCTCTTTGTCGGTTTGATTTCTTTAATCTTGTCAATCGGGTAGGCGGTCGGGATAAAGAATGTGTACACCACGAGCTTATCCCCGTCAATGCGGTAATATATACTGAGAAATGTTACCATGACAAACGCCAACATCACAAGACAGATAATCGTCGGCCATATCCCGTCATCCATGAAACAAGGCGTAACACAACAAACCGCAACCAGCCCCAAGATGAACCATGTAGAGCCATCCCATCGAGAGTTATACCTTGTGCCTCCGAACTTTTCCATAATCATTGTCTTGTGTTACTATGCCGATAATGTTACTTGGCAGGTGTTATTTCAGAATAATCCATCTACCGGTTTTGTCAGAACCCTCCCTCTTGATATAACCAAGTTTCTTCAACTCTCGGGTTGATCTTGTGATGGTTGATTCAGAAACACCGAGACTTTCCATTAGTTCCGTAGATTTTATCTTAGGTTTATTGACAATCGCTCGGTAGATTCTTTGGAGCGTTCTGTTAAGATGCTTTACACAGTCATTTTCGCCTTTTACACCGTCATAATTAATGTTTACACCGTCATTTTCTTGATACTGCACAACCCGGCGGTTGAGATTCGCGATATGCTGACGGAGCATAACGTCCTGTGCAATTGTCGAATCATCATTCTCACGGCTGTCAACGAGTGACTGGATATATTCTCCTTTGTCATCCTTTCTGACGATGGAAGGGACAAGCCCTAACTGCCGTTGAATCATATTCATCACCAGTCGCGTTGTTCGACCATTGCCGTCAACCCACGGATGAATGGTTACCAGTCGAAAGTGAGCTTCAAAGCTCAGACGATAACATGCCGCGATATTTGCCCTATCCGCATTGGCAATTTCTTCATTTAGCCAACTACAAAAATCGTCCACGGCGCGTGGAACTTTATTATATGCAAGATAACTCCTGCCGCCAATCCCGGCACTAACATTACATAGGCGAAACTCGCCCTTTGAAGAATCAAAATGTCCGGCAATAGTGGAGTATTCGCTTCCGGTACGGCGCATCACCAAGGCTGACATTTGTTGCAATAACTGAGGCGTATATGTCGGATTTTCAGAGGCTATTTTGAATGCATAAAGATAAGCGTCCTTCAGGTCGACATTCATCATCTGCTCGGTCAGTGATCGTCCTTTTGCGGCAATACCCTCATCGAAAAGAAGCTGGTTTTCTATTTCGGTTACAGTAGAGCCCTCAATCGCCGTGGAATGGGTCACGATGGAATAGAGATAGAACTTCTGATAGTCTACCTGATCCTCGACTCCCGAAGCCGAATATGCCTTCAGTGCTTCTGCTATCTGAATGTCAAGATTTGCATCCATAATTTATTAACCAAGTGGCGTTGTTTTTAGCTCCTTCTCTAGTAATTATGCCCTTGTCTTTCAAGGCGGCGATGACTCTGTCAACAGTACGCCTTGATAATCCGGTTTTGGCGGTTATGGTAGCGATTGATATTTTGGAGTCTGACGCAATAAGGCGTATCACAGCCATTTCTTTCAACGAGAGGCGTTCGCTAAACGACAATGGCGTTTCCAAAACGTTATTTTGGCGTTTAGCATCTTCGGAAACGTCATCCTGTCGCAGCGGCTCATCCCAACGGATATGCAACGTGCGGTTGCGGAGATCAGCGGGGATACCGAAAACTGCGAAATTCATAAATCGCTCCAGCGGCTCGAAAGTGCGGTGAATACTTTTGGGGATATTCTCGTATTGTGAGCGGACGAGAGCATTGCGGAAGAACCAGGAATGTTTCTCAAAACTCTCGTTATTTACCTCAAAGCCAAAACTTCTTAGATACTTGATAAGGAACACCGCAGTTGTGCGGGTGTTGCCTTCGCTAAATGCATGAATCTGCCAGATTCCTGAAATGAACCGTACGATATGCCCGATGGCCTCGGAAGAAGAAACAGTACTGTAATCAAACTTTTTCTCCTCGCCGAAGTCATAATTAAGAAGTTCCGACAAAGACCCTGCGCTACCATAACTGATTGTATCTCCATCAAGAATCCACTGATTCTTAGTGATGTTATATGTGCGGAACTGCCCGGCATGAGACAGAACATCTTTGAAAAGAAATCCATGAATACGCGACAGTTCCATCGGAGAGAATGTAAAAGCCTTCTCTGCCAAAAGAAGATTGATGCGGTCTGCAACCCGGTCAGCCTCAAAGGTGCCATCTTTCTCGGCTTTCTCTAGTACCGACTTCTGGCTATAATACTCCTCAAGCCGCTTGCCGACCTCCTCGCTCGAAATCTTCCCCTCGATATTAGCTTTAGCCTGTTCAAGCAGAAACTCCGACGGCTTCAACCGGTCAACATCCTGCAAACCGATAGCCATCGACCAGTTACGCGCACGCTCCTCCACTCCCGGTTCCACGGAAGCAAGATACTGCTCAAACCCCTTATATCTGTCTTCGTATGCCATTTTGAGTTGTATTTGAGGTCAGATAAAGAATCTATAATCAAAAGTTTGGTTTGGATAATGGGATAATAATCTACCAATTTGAGCGACTAAATTGGATGTGGAAACAGTAGCTGGTATTTTACTATAGAAATTAAAGGTATTCCAATCCATTTTTGTGAATGACAGCACTTCCATCGCAATGGTTTCTATGTCTGTAGAGCCAAAACAACGTTTAATTTTTAATGGAGATGGAATTGCTCTTCCTCCTGCATAATATAACCTCCCAGATTGCACAGATGGAACAGCTCCATGCGTCCATAGAAGTATCTCGTCATCGGATATCTGAATGCAAATTCCTCTTTTTAGAGGATAATTATCAGTAGAAATTCCATAAGTATTAGCGATTTGAGAAATAGCCTTTATATTGCTTTCCTCCGTTATCGAAATGAGATCAATTTCTTTAACTCCGCCAGTAGCAAGTGATTTCTTTAATCCATTTATCTCCGTAGATTGAAAATCAGTACGTTTATGTATAACAACTCTTCTCGGGAATCTTTCCATTGATTCATGAAACAAATCTAATATGGAAAGACCAAACTTATAAGCTTCTGTTTCTGACAAGTATGGATTCTTGCGATCAATCCACAGAGGATTTTCAATATTTCTTAATCGATATTTCAATCCTTGCCCCTGATTATTATATAAGTGGCTACATCCAATTACAAGTTGATGCCCTTTATTTTTGCTTCGGTCAATACTAAATCCAATGCCTGCATATGCAGAATCTTGGTTGAGATTTGCTAATGTCCAAGGTAATCTCTGCGCTTTTACAAATAAAGCAAGGGATAACCACCATCTTTTTTCACAATCCATCAAATTGGATAAACTCTTTTCTTCAATGAATTGTGTAGTTATTCTAGATTGCGCACCAAATGCTTTAATATAGTTGTGCAAATTGAAGGAATCGTTAGGAGATATTTCTTCCTTAATAGATTCCCATTTTTGCGGAATAAAAACAATAATAGTAAAATTGGGGAAATTTTCACTCATCTTTTGAGAGAACTCGCAGATTTTTGAAGCTAAAATTTTCCCATCACGTTGTGTATCATTACATTTAATCCATCTGCTCTTATCTGTTGGATTTGGTATATCCAATGCGCTAGAGTAGATTTTATCAAACCCAGGATATGGTTGAATATAGTCAAAGTATTTAGGTACGCAGTTCGATTTAAGTTTGTCAAGAAAATTATATAGCCGATCTGTGTATGAATATGGACATATTACCCCAATGTAGACAGGGGAATTTGAGCTCAAATTCAAGCATCTTTCTAAGGGATTTCCCAATAAAAGACCTCTCATTGGATTGGTGTCTTCTATAAATCCATCACATGTGGGGTTCGCAAAACGGAGTTTCGGTTCGGGTATTCTTTTCCCAGACCATATCTCTCGGTTAGATAGCGCAAACTTTGGCTCTGGACTTTCAGGATCAAATACACCTCCAAATGCACTATTATGTCCTAAAGTAAATGTACAGAGTCCTGAGTCTTGCAAAGGGATTTGCCATATCAAATTTTTACCACCAAATATATCCGATTCCCATTCAGAAAGTTTATTGCAAAATTCTTTATTCTTTAGAGAGTCTATATATTGTCGAACAGTATTTTGCTTTTGAAGTTTTGTATAATTATCCTCTTTAAGAAAGAAGATTGTTGGTGAAAACGATACTAAGATATAGTCGTTTCCTCTGTTTGGGTATAAATTTATTTTTAATCCTTCATAACCTAGTCTGTCGTATCGTTTTGTGCTAGACCATAATATTTTATCTCTGTATGAAGCGTGGAGTGAAGAATTTATAGATGAGAGTCCATATAAGACAGCTTTTATAAGCAAATTCTTAATTGTCCCATTTAATAGGGGGCAAACTGGCATTTGCACTTGTTGAAGAGCATCCGGAGAAGAAATTGAAAAAGTGGAGACTAATTGAGAGATTGTTGCAAACGCAAAAATCTGAGTCCCAATAACAGTTGCTACAAAAGGAGCACCCTTTATAAGTTCTGTAAGATTGTCATTTACAATAGATGATAAGCGTGCGGTATCTATTTGATAATATTGTCTAGGAATCTTCAATGGATAAAGATTTAGTTTTAATTTTGAATTAAATATGCTCCCTGTATTTAATTGTATAGCTGAACCGCTGTAAATATCATTGGTAGAAGTATTTTTAATTCCTTCAATAGTGGCTCGTTTCTCTGGATCCTCATAAAAACAATGTTCCATAATTGAAAGCATTACCTCATCAAACCCAGCTCCGTTTATAAAGAAAGCCTCCCTATTATTCCCTCGACAATGAGAAATAAGTTCTTTTACAGATTCTGGTATGTGATTGCCATATCCGATCCAAAATAACCTACCGCTACCAGGTTTAGAATAAGCAGCCTTTAGTGCATTCATAAGAGATTTATCCCTACCGCTATATCCTAAGACAACTAAAGAGTTAACCGATAAATGATTTTGTAGACTTTGCTCGAACACTGTGACTTGTGTATCAAGTTCTGTTGCTGTATTTTTTAGCTTAGTATATTTATAATCTCCATGTAAGGCCACATATAATAAATCAGCAGAATATGGTTGCGAATAAATCAAATCAGCTGTATTAATATTTACATTAACGCATGGGACATCTACCTTATGGGCTGCCCGCTCTACAAGTCCATCAAAATTCGTACTCCAAACAGAAGCAAGTTTGCCAAAGCGGAAAAGTTCTATTAGCAATCGGTAGCCAATGGAAGGCTTGGCGTTTCTTGAAAGCTGTGCAAAATACTCTTTTCTGTCTGCTTCGATGGGGTAGGCGATTTCTACATAAGTCTCGTATTCCTCGTTAGACCCCAGTGGAGGGAATCCACCAATACTATCAAGCCAATTTTGAATGGTCTTTTGCACATTATCTTGCCGTACATCAAATATTGGAGAATTAACTTTATTCCGAGTTGAATAAATCGCTTTTTTCCAATCCCATATACATTGCTGTGCAGATGGCAATCCGGAAGAAATTGAACAACCAGCACCGAGTAAGAATGCATATTTCCCGTTCTTCATAAGCCCGAATGAACGCAGAAATGCATCAAATCCAAGGGTGTAAGATTTTTCTTCCATCTGATTAAGATTTCGTAATAATTATTTCTTAAGCGGCCTAATGATCAAAATAGTTCTTGTTCTTCGCAGCCTGAATTCTTAATCCAGAAGTTGGGCATGGTCGTTTTGAACTCGGGATCGATGTAGTGGCATTGTTCTTTGATTATACCACGACGGCGAATTGCAGGTTGTAGGCAGTAAGTATCGAACTCATCGAGGTTAACGGCTTGTGCACTTGTCCAATGGGGGAAGAGCAGTTTCATGTAACCCACAGCTATCTTTTTTACAGCTTTGGAGTCACGGGTATCTGCATCTTTGTCTTTACCGACAATTTGGTCATAAACAAGTCCATAGATACTCTGAGTGCGCATTGAGTGCAGTATCTCAGAGAAATATTCTACATTGAGAGTCCAGCCCTTGTAGATTATCCCTTCGTTGATACGGGGAAGATGCCAGCCTTCGATGAAGCAGTGGAAACGGTCGAGGAGCGCAGATTCTCTAAACGATTGCGGTAAAGAATCAAAGTACCGATAATTTAGCGGTCGCTTGTTGGAGTCAAGAGGAATATTGCCCATAAGCATCAGACCACACTCCGATGAGAATTCGTTGTTATCAATCGTGGTTTTGCCTGATTCCAGATAGGATTTTAATGCGGCTTGGATCTCTGCTGGCTCTTGGAATATGATGGTTTGGATTTCATCGAATGCTGTGAAATCATGATTCTTCATAATACCATTCTGTTGACGAGCCTTGTCATAAAACAGCTTGGCGCGGGTTACTTTACCACCACTAACAAGCCATCCGTATTTCGATAGATTGCCGAAAACGAATGATTTGCCTGTACCCTTGGGGGCCAACTCAATAGCATTTAACCGAGGTTCAACGAAAATCAGTAAGCGAGAAACAAATTCCAGCTTTTGGGTAAGCGATTCAAACCCATCGGCATCATACTCCATAGCAGAGAGAATTACATCAATCCACTCTTTTGTTGTAAATGCTTGACGGGCATTTCTAAGATAATCAATATCAACTGATTTATATGGCTTGAATGGTTTATAATCAACCATCTCCACGTGGTTTTTCTTGCCATCATCATCCGGGAGAACGGAAAGTTTGATGATGCCCCACTTCTCTCCATCTACCAACTCGCCAGGATGTTTTGCGTAAACATATTCCGGTATTACACCCTCGTTGGTTTTGATGCCGAGGTCTGGAATACCAAATCGGCGTAATCCTTTAACAAGATCGATATATACCACGAAACGGCAAAGTAGCATTACTTCTTGTCCTGCATCAAGACGGTCTTTTACTTCCGTGCTCTCCTTTGGTATGACCACATCAAGGAATGATGTGAGCTTAAGACGGTCAACTGAGCCATCTGGATTGATATATCGCTTGAGTAGGAAGTCTTTTACAAACGAGGGCAAGTTTCGTCCGGCAAACAAAGAGTTGGTTGCCAGCGGATCTTTATATATGGACATCGTGGCAAATTGCTCGCGAATCTTATTAGAGGTTACAGTGTTCATGATAATACAGATTTAGAAATCGAAGAGGTCGTCTTCTTCCGCGCCGGTGGAGATTTTGATGATGAACGGTTTAGAGTAGTTGCCGATGTGAACTGTAACTCTTGTAGCAGTATCTACAAGGTTCAGCTTCTCACTGACAAATATGTCGCCTGATTCACGCACGAGTGAGTATGTGGTAGAATTGTATTCGAGCACAGGTACATCTATCGAGTTGAGACCTCTTATCTTAAGACGAACTACTGGATTTGTACCGTCAATCTCATTAGTCAATATGTCAGCCGCGTATACGTTAGCATTAGGCTGATTAGACACAATAATGATGGGTACCAGCACTTCTTCTGGAGTCGCGCCTCCATGTGCGCCATGACCTTTTGGCGTTTTTGATGTCAAAGAGTCTTCAGTCAGAACGCAAAGTGTTTTGCCATCGTCAAGAATACAATATTTATTGTCAGACACTGCCGTTCCAGAAGTAACGACGGCTGTACGACCTTCATGGTCGCTGACAACCCCTGCAAGATTCATGCCCTGTCCATATTGTGCGAGATATGTGAGGCCGTGGTCTGACACAAAAGCAATTTTTTTGCCATTGTATTGAGTCAGGATTTTATGAACAGCGTCCTCGACAATGCGCATTTCATCAATGATATATTGAGGAAATTCTTTATGCTGGTGTGCGAAACTATCAAGGTCGCCAATTTTTTCGAGTTTACTTCCATCTACGACAAGCTCCACGAGCTTAGTCTTATTAACAGATGTAGTTGTTGGAAGAATTGCGCGGGTAACATACACCTCATTAAGATAAATATTATCTACGTTATGCTTTTGTATAACATAGGAGATGAATGGAATCCAGTCAACGCCGAGTCCGTCAATCCAATAGAACTTATCTATATCGGGGCGATTATGAAGAAGCGTCTTAACAGTTTTAAGATTATCTGTCCAATGTTGGAATGTTGATTGATTTGCATTCTTCTGAGCGAGCAGAGGTGCGACAAGGCTTGCATTATTTGCAATTTTTGAACGGCGATATGCCTCAAAATATTCAGGAATCCATTGATTGGAGTTCTCCAACTGGATGCCGAGCGGTTGCATATAATGATACAGTTCTGGGTAAATCTTCTCCACATCTGAGAGCGTGATTCTTCCCTTGCCCAGCGATTCGACAATCAGACGACGGTCACTGTCGGTAAAGGCTGTCATAAGCCTGATGGCATTATATTTAGCCTCAGGCTCGCCACACATCATTGCGGAGAGCTTGGCGTAGATTTGTCGCTCGGCAGCTTCGGTTATGCGAATATCATAACACATGGCCTCTTTAAGCGCGGAGCGACGTTCCCGAATATTATCATCGCTTATCTGTGTGTCGAATATATGCGTAGCTATATTCGAGAACAGCTCTGATGTGTTTAGATTTATGCACTTACCAAGTGATTCGCAAATGTAACCATGGTTACCGGAAATTTTGCGGTAATACATGGCCAAAAGCCAGCGGTCGAAATCGGTTTCACATTCAAACCAAGTTTTAATGAAGTCCCTACTATCCTTGATGTTGAATGTGTCAAATCGCTCGTTAATGAAAGTCTCGAAATCGAAGTTGTCTAAATCAATGCTTTGGGCCAGTGTTTCCCACTGCGGCATTTCATCCTCATTAGGAGTAATGCCCTCAAAATCGAGTTTCAGACCTTTGGTAAGGAACTTGTATGCATTATCACATTCGGTATAAACGAAGGCATTATCCGGTTGTGCGTTAAAGGCATTTGCAAAAATGGTCTTTGATGTGCATATAATATTCTTCTTTACATCCGAACCTTTCTCCCAAAGTTTTAGCCACTCATAGAGATTACGAACTACTGAGTAATTCTTCTCCAGGCCAGATATGCCATAGGTTGTGCCATTGGTTAGGATAAGGTTGTATGTACCCGTCTCATGGGGCGATTTATATTCCCAGACAAAGGTCTGATGGTCGTCCATGTACGGCCCCATCTTGCCCTGCATACCAACGATAGGAATATATAACCGGAGATGTGCAAGCTGAGCATCTTCCGGCGGCTGATAGCCACGTATGGTTTTTACAAGCGAATCAAATTCTCGTTTGCTGTAAAAACGTACCATTTCGGAAAATGGATATACAACAAAGTCGTTGGTTGGAAGTGCCTTGACATATTTCTTGATATTGTCCGACAAATCAGTAAAGGTCGGAAATATGTCAAGATAGTTTTTGTCTACAAGATAATCTATTGAAAACTTGTAGACTCCCGAAGGACGATTGACAACAAATTCATTGAAGTCAGCAAAGTTTTCAAACAGAATAAAGCGGATGGGATACCGATTGTGCATGGTTGCCTCGGCACCCTCCCATTCTTTGTCGACTTTTAAGTGGTCAAAGAGTTCGTCTAATGATTGAAAACTTTTATACATTGTCGTTTTCTTCGTTTATGATTTGGTCAAGGATATATTCATATCCGAGATTAATCAGTTTGTCAAGGATGTTACGGAGCTGCTGAATGTCGCCGATGCTGTCGATATGCTGTCGAGCATTGACTTTCTTAGCCGGAACATTATCGGGGTTGCCGATAATTTTCTTTGCTTCCTCAAGTTCCTTTTCGTACTGCTTGCGCTGTTCTTCGAGTCTGCAACGCTCCTCTTCTTCACGCTTGCGGCGTTCTTCTACCTCTCGCTCCCAACGTTCACGAGCAAGTCGCTCGTTTTCGGCAATACGCCAGTCCTTGAGTTTGTCGCTGACCTCCGCCTCTGTCCAAAATCCGACTGTTGATTCGAGATGCTTTTTAATATAGTCATAAGCATCAGCGACTTCTTCCTCCTTCAGACCAACATTTGGTTGTGAAAGCATGAAGTTCTCAAAACCATTCTGGAACGAACCTTGCTTAGAAAGGATGTCGGGGAAATCAGCTCGGTAGCGGTCAATGAGGTCAAGCGTTGCAGTGACGAGCTGAACATTCTTCTGATCTTTTTCTTCGCATATAGCGACGATGTTGTCAATAAGTTTCTTGACATCATCATTCATTGTTAGCTGAGGCAAAGAATTGATGAAATCGTCGGTCATGTATTTAAGTGACCACAGGGGATAACCCTTCTGCTCGATAAATACGCCGGTGATGGCGAAGCGAGCATCTTTCATGCTCGTTACGTCGTTATAGCCGGGTAGCTTGTTCAGTTTGAACAACTTGATAAGATCCTTGCATAGTTTGCCTTCCTGTGGTGTTTGAAACTTGAAGCTGAGCTTATTGGTCGCTTTCCCCTTTTCCCAGAAGTTGAAAAGGAGAACTACATCGTCTGCAAGATGGTCGGCTGTGCGGGCTTTGCCGGTGTCTTTGTCGTAGATTTTGTCAATCCACGGGCGCATGGCGAAGGCCACGGCAGCAGCCGAAGCATAGTTGGCCGAAAGCCCATAAGGAGGTTCTGTCAACTCCTTAAAGCGCTCTGTGAAGTCAAACGGTACGGATGTGTTACCGTGGCTTATGAAATTCTTGATTGTGGAGTTAATGAAGTCAAAGATACCCTTGAACTGATGGTCAGCAGGTATGTCAGGCTTCCATTGCAGAGTGTCGTCCAGGGCATCCTGAATGAAATGCTGTACGGGCTTCATTACACCATTCACATCAAGCAGGTCGGTTTTGCTCGTGCCGAACAGGAATGTGCGGATAATTTCTTTAGACACCTGCGGTTTCCAGAACGTGGAAGCAGCCTTGGTGCGGAGCACTTCAAGTGCATCAGGGCCTTTGGGGAAGATGATGGGCGCAACGGTGGAATTGAGTGCCGAAGAAAGATGCTTGATGGAGAATGGAATAGTCTTGCCGTTGACGAAGATGGTGGCATTGCCTCGGAGTGCGGTCTGCATCCATTCCTTGATCATGTCAATGGCATGGTCGCGGTGCACGTCGGCCTGGTCATTGAACCCATGATTACCGGCACTCTTGTAACTTGCCATGTATTCAATGAAACGGTCGTAGGCTTTTTCGCCGAAGGTGGAGTCAACAACAAGGAATATAATATCCTTAAGTTCCTTGTCCTCATTCACGGCAGCGTTGGCACAGTCTTCTGCAAACTGACGAAGGTGTGCAAGCTCAGCTGTATCGCGCGAGTAAAGAAGTGCGAGGAAAAGGTCGCTCGGACGGGCGTTTTTCTTTGCCGTCTTTATCTTATTCTTCAGAATCGAATCATTGGTATCGTTGGAGAAGAACTCAAATACGTAAGGACGTATCACTTTCTGCACATACTTCTTGTCAAAGAAGTTGCGTGCAGTATCGCCAAACTTCAGAATTTGTGAAGTATAACGATACTCAGTGTTATAGAGTTCTTCCTTGATTTCTTCAAGCTCATGCGACGGTAGCGAGTTGAATTGCACGGAGAAGATTCCTCCGGGTGCTCTTTGCACAACGCCCTCGTCGTTAAGCCAATCGAGCACGGTATCGATTTCTTCCTCGTATCGCGAGCCAATGAACAGATAGCGGATGTTGTCCTCATTGGGTGTCACACTCTCATCGGCAGCAACATTGTTGAAGGCATTGAGAAGCAATATGCCTTTGAAAAGGGCTACATAAGCAGGGCCGGCGTGTTCTACTCGATGCTTGTAGGTGTTGTAGCGTTCTGTCACAGCGCCATAATTCACAACATCCTCCTGGAATACTTGATAAACGAAATCCCAGAGATAATCGGCGGTGATAGTGTCACGGTTTTCAAAGTATTCCTCCGTTTCAAGGAACTCTCGGATTGAGGGGTTCTGACCAAGGAACTCGAAAACGCTTCGCGATGACGAGCCCACCACGGTTGCGTAGTGAGTGGCGAGGTTCGCCGTTCCGGGATGGAGCGGGAAAAGCTTGAACAGGTCGTCGCGCGTCTCCTGCGGGTCGTTGGAGTTACGGGTATAGAGGTCGAGCAGGTTACCGTTCACATTGTAGAAGAACTCATAGCGTTTCTGATGCAACGTTGACTGAACCACTTCAAATTTGCGCGACATGATTTTGAAGGCCGACACCGACTCCATGTTGTATTTCATGCGGTGGTAGCGACCATCGGTCTGCTTCGTGGCTTCCGAACCGAGTTTATTGAAGGCCGAAGGGTGCGATATGAGAAAAAGGTAACTATCGTTTCCCTCGTTCATGAACTTCTGGGCAACGGTCTGAAGTTCTTTAAGCACGGGGATGCCTACTGCATCATCCATCACATCGGTAAACTCGTCCCAAAGAATGAGCAGACCCTGGAATACGCCTTGCTTGCGCAGTTCCTCTTGAACTTGAATGAGCCACTGAGCAAGTGTGTCTTGTTCAAGGAGCACATTCATTCGGGCCTCGCGCAGTGCAATCTTAGCTTTTTGTAATGTAGCTGCATCCTTTCCGGCAAGTTTTTGCAGGAGCATAGCACGATTGGCAACTATCGTGCCGAGAGCCACATTGCGGTTGATAAGGTCGTCCCATACCACAGGGTTGTCCTTGACGTGCGACATCAGAGAGTCATAGTCAGTATCGACGGCCATCTCGATGTCGTGTTCATTCAGTGCTTCCACAACTGCAGTCTGAATGACCGGTGCAAGCTCTGATACGTGAGTGATGTTTTTAAGACTTTCAAGCTTTACGCGGAGAAGTCGCTTATTTTCGCGCAGCGAATAGATCGACTCGCGTATCAGACGGAATTTATCATTCTTATACTCGTAGTCAACCCATCGACGTATGCTTTCTACAGGGTCGCAGAGAAGATGGGTGATTACGGCAACGGCGTGACTCTTGCCGGTGCCGTACGTACCGTTTATCCAAAACGACTTATGGAAGTCTATGTCATTGCCACGCACTGAGCGCAGTACGGTTTTGAGCACGTTGTTAAACTGCTCATTGGGAATGAACGACTGCCATTCATCGCCCTTTTCTTCTTCGATACTGTAGGCCGGTTTGCCTGCACGTATCTTTATTATATCCGCATATTTCGTTGCCATTAGATTACGGAAGATTGAAGTTATTGAGGTATCGGTTTATTATTACTTGTTTAAGGTAGTCCCTGTTCTCTTGCACTTGAAGCAGTTCCCAAAGGTCATCGTCGAGCTTAGCATAAGCGAGGTTATCACGCAGATACTTCGCCGATGGAGTATGAGAATTAGTCTCAGGCCGTTTATCCGACTTCCATGCTAACTCATAAAATGGTTCAGAGTCAAGATGAAAGTATGGTCGGATAAAAAACGGAAGGAATTGCGTTTTAATTTGACCCAAGAAAAACTCGGATAGAGTTTTGTATCTAAGCCTTAAATAACTATCTTCAAATGAAAACTTATTCTCGACAATATCTCCAGCGGATATAGAGTCGATAATACTTAAAATAAGAATGGGTTTCGAAGTGGCAATTTTGCCATTTCGGTTGCCAAGCCTTAATGTCTTAAGCATCTCGCCGTATATATCAATTTGGAGATTGTACTTCATCCGAGAGCAAGCTTTTTAAGAACATCTAATGCTGTGATTTTATCGTCAAGCGTAATATGGTCTAAACCCATATTTAGTTCGGCAATAAGCACTCGGTCAGATTGCGATGAGAGGTATCTTAGCCCTTTAATGAAGTCATTCTTGGGAATGCCAAACTGACGATAAATCCCATCGAAAGTGTCTTCTGCGTAGAAATCAGATACACGCATCTCATTCGTATCATGAGCTTCGCCATACTTAAATAAAGAATATGCGATTGCTTCTACACTCAAATCGGAATAAGGTGTGCGTACTTTCATCTTCTCCCGTTCTTCGCCTTGCTGGAGTTCCTCACCAACTGGAGTTTTGTCGAGAAGGTCTAACAATGCTAAACATGCATTGTTAAGTGTTGACACAGCATTAACTGATTCCTTTTCAAGGATAGCATCAAGAAGAGTTCTGCTATTAAATTGACGACCCATAGGAACATTTGCGCAAAATCTGTCAACAATAAACGAATTGTACGAAAGATTAATCCAGATAATTTCCCACACTAAAGTTGGGTTGTCTGAATAAATCTCTTTCAAGGTGCTTCCCAATTCTGTCAATTCGTTTTTTGAATCGAGAATTAGTGCATCCTTGCCCCATCGCTTGAAAGCTTCGTACATTGGTTGACCCCAATCCTTGTTGGACCAAAACGACTCCGGATCGCTCATGAAATCATCGAGCCATTCTTCACGGAAGCCGAATTTCTTGTAGCCATAAATTTTAAGGCTTGTATCTGAATCTTTAACCATTCTATTACAATCTGCGACAATGCATCCTCTGTCATGCGCATTTAAACATTTATGACAGTGAACACATTTAGATTTGTTTATTTTTATTTGTGGAGTTATCGATAATGCACCGGTTGGACAATCTACCTCACACACCTCGCATTGAATACAATGAGCGACCTTTTGTATCAGTCGTTTTATAAGTAAAATTAATTTCTGATCATATATGTCAGAAATTTCAAACACTGTTTTCCCTTTTTCGATGTCCTCTACTAAGGTATAAGGGTGGACAGAATTATTAAATTTTAGATCGCCAAAGTAACCTTTCTTGTCTGAAGAAACTGTGTAATCACAAAGAGAAGGCAACCAAGAGAATATGGATTGCTTGGGATTCTCAATCTCTGCTCTGAACTTGTGTGTGTCTTGAATAAAACGAATTTGTGGCAGATTGGAAATATTGCCAAGTATTTTCAGCTTCCATTTACGTTCAGCCAAGAATGTCTTAATGTCCTTTATGTGAGTATGGGCAGAATATTGTTCGATTTTATCAATAAAGGGCTTTAACTCTTCAGGATAAAATTGATTTATAATGCTGTCGTCCCAGGCGGTTGAAAATGGACAAATAATACAACCCACACGTGATTTTCCAAGTCGATAGGCTTGATTTATTTGAAGGTTATATTTGAAGAGATATAAGAATATCTCAACATTATTCCATTTTAAAATTGGGTGCGCATTAAAAGTAAATATATGTTTACCTTTGCCAATTCGATTATATCCACTTCTCCTGGTTGATTCTTCGGCTCGGACTCCGTCGAATGTTAGGACACGCGCTTGTTTGTTCCCCTCAACTTTGAGTGAGCGATAGAGAGGTGCAGTCTTCATGACAGAGCAGCACCAGCGATGAGTGTCGGAGGGAGTACCGATTTTATCCCAGTAGTTGAGCACCGATTCGTGGTTGCGAGTGGTGGTAAACTTAAGAGCCGGGAAGCGTTCTTTGTAGTAACGTTGCACTTGCTCGTAGAGGTCGAGCGACGGCGGAAGCTCGTAACCGGTATCGGAGTAGATGACCTCAAAGTCAGTGGGTGGTATGGCACGAGTGCATAGGTCGAGAACAACCTGTGAGTCCTTGCCTCCGGAGAACGATGCGATGAAGCGATCGATGCGCGTGGAGAGCAACACTCGCTTGCCTTCTTCGTTGGCAACGTCGAGCGGCATGATGTCGAAGCTGTCGCAGTCTTCTCGCACCACGGCCATCTTGGTCTTGGTCTTTTTCTCAACCTTTGCGGCTATAGCCTCGAAGTCCATCTCCTGGTTGGCGCGTACAGTATCATGGGCACGATTCACTTTGGAATATGCTACAAAAGTGTCACGTATAAACTCGATGGCTTCGCTTTCGATAAGGAACATCTGGTCGGTGTTCTTTGCGAGCATCGCATCGACATCGATAGCCGTTAGCGTCATTGGTTCCACACCGGGAGCGATCGCCACCGTGGGAGCATCATATATATTGGCACCCTTTGCTTCAAAAAGCATAGTGCCGCGATACCAGTATTGCTTATTGACCGCCCACATGATGGGGGCTTCCTCACGGGGGTAAGTCCAGCCGAGGCGGTCAAGTCCGAGCAAGTCAAGTTCTTCAAAGAACACAGGACGCGGCGATATGCCCAAGGTCTCTTTGGTGACCTTAGAGCTGAGGAGAACACCTCCTGTCTCGCTATCCCATGTTATCTTAAACATACTCGATTCATTTTGTAGGGCATAATAATTCTCTCACATCTACATCTAAGATGCGAGCTATTTCTTGAAGTTGAGGAACAGAAGGCTGAATCTTATTATTACACCAACGTGAAACCGTAGTTTCATTTTTGCCTACGGCTTCGCAAAGTTGTTTAGCGGACACCTGTTTCTCGGCTAAAACAGCTTTGATTCTATTAATAGGTATTGGTTTATCTTCAGTGTTCATCTTTTTACAACTTCTTGTAATATCATGCAAAGTTAACAATTTTTATTGATATGGCAATCGATTATGCTTAGAAACATAATGAGAAACGCCCCGACAAGAGGGAGGGTCTTGTCGGGGCGAGGGGTGATGCTACTTCTTAGTAGAGGCGGATGCAGGTTACGTCGGCTTCTTTGACGATGGCCGGGTTGTCAGGGTTCTTGCTGCGCAAGCGGCAAGCCGATGAGTCTTTGGAGAAGGCGAAAGCAAGGTGCTGGATGCGGTGCTTGGGACAGAGCTGCATGAGGAAGTTGGTGAACTTTCTCAGCTCTGCAGCGAGCCATTTTACATCGTTGGTTGATGTAACTCCACCGAGCAGCAACACGTTGTCGGGGAGATGGGCGGCTCCGTCTGCTGTCGTTAGGATTACAAGCGTCACTGCAAAGGTTGCATCTTCCGAGGTTAGACTTGCGCCGTTGGTGTAGTCCTTATATTGCAGCTTCGCGGGCAGTGTGCCGTAATTGTCGGCGAGATATTTCTCGATGTCGGCGTGAGGCGAGGGTCGCTTACGGATGCGATGCCGGTGGGCGGCTCTGCCTCAAGTGGGCTGTTGGCTGCCGAGGTCGCCTTGCGGCCGAAGATGGTTTTTACACGGGAGAGAAGTTGGTTGAGGTTGTTGGATGTTTTCATTTCCTGTTGGACTTGGGATTTGTTTTTGAATTGAGTTCGTTGATTTTTTCTTCGAGGCGCTGCTTTTGGTCGAGGGCGCGGGCGGTTTCTTGCACACGGTCTTCGTAGGCTTTCACCTCCTTTTCGATGTGCTTGACGCGCTCCGGATCGCAGAACCAGCTCTCGATGCTGTCGAGTCCTTCGGATCCGACTCCGCCGTGCATCAGTATGTAATGATACTTGATGTCGGAGATGCGGGCCTTTTCGATACGGGCTTCCTGCCAGATTGTTGTGGCTCCGAAGAACATCAGGGTGAACACCGAGATGAACAGCGAGAGATACACCTGCCACGTTTCCTTGGCTATGCGGATGGTCTTTTCGACTTTCTGCACCGGGGGATTGGCCGTGAAATTGTCAATCTTTTCGGTTATTTCAGTCTTCAGGTCATTGACCGTTGTGGTAAGATTGCCTCCGATTTCGCCGACCGTCCGTGTTTGGTCCTCGATGGATGTTTTCATCTCACCGACTTTCTCAGTGACGGCTGACGTTACCGATGCGCCCATATTGTTCAGATCGTCGGTGGTGGCACAACTGAGCTGCGTCTCTTTGATTTCGTTGCAGGTTCCGCTGATGCTGCTGAGGTCATCAGCGATGTTTTGGAGATAGTTCTCCGGTGAATTTTCAAATTCTTGTTTCACTGTTTTTGATTTTTGAAGTTACAGACTTCTGCCTCTTTTTCTCTTTTGGCGGCGTTTCATCTCGCGGATGAACGCCTCCTCTTCCGGGTCGTAGGCAGGTCCGACTTGGAAGAGACCGCCGATTGCGTTGCCGAGATTTTCGGCAATATCGGCTCCGGCTTCTATGGCTTTGCCAATGGCGCCGGATTCCTGTTTGGGGTGGGATTGCATCTGTTTCGGAGCTGCCGGCACAAGCTGAGACTGACGGTTTTTATTCCTTTCGAGTGCCTTGCTGATTATTGCGTAAGAGCATCTGCCGTCGTGGTCAATCTGCGAAGCCTTGAATTTCCGACCATCCTTCGTGTATGACAGCCCTTCAACTTCGGTCGAGTTCCGGCGGAATTTCTTTTTCACGGTGATACCTTTTTGAGCCAGTTCTCGTTGGAAAGTAGTCCAGTCTTTGGCAGTCCGTTTGGCGGCTTGAACGGCAAGATAAATCTCCTGACGGGTCTTTGAACGACCTTTCAGACGGTCAACTTTCACCTTGTCCTTGTTCTCACCGAAGGTCAGACCATACTTCAATTTTAGCTCCTTGCAGATTGCATTACTGCGGTAATACTCGAAACTGTCGCTTACGCATCGACCGTCATTATCCACTCGATTATAGACGATATGGCAGTGCGGATGCTCCTTGTCAAGGTGCCTGACGATAATGAACTGGGTATTCTTGATGCCCATTTTCTCCATGTATTCCAGCGCGGGTTTTACCATGGCTTCATCGGAAAGCCGTGCCGAATCCTCCGGCGAATAGGATAGAGAAATGTGTCCACACCAGTGCTGGACGCGACTGTTGAGATGCCGCTGACACTCGAATCCGTCGACAATATCCTTTGGCGTATCGGTCAACAGACCCTCGGAGTGGAGCAGACGGGCCTCTTTGTTTTTCTCTTTCAGAGCGAGAGCATACTCCACGCAGCCCGAAAAACCGCTTCCTTTAGTGATGCTTCCAATCATGCGACAATTTGGAATAGAGTGATTTTATCTCCTTACTCAGCGAGTCGAGCGACCATTGCACGAGCTTGAATCCCGCTTCGTTGGCCTTCTTGGCAAGCTGATTGAGGTTGTTTGCCATGCTCCCTATCTGGCGCAGAAGCGCCATGTCTTCGGGTCTGGCAACCTGTATTACCTCGGCGTTTAGCAGCGCGCAACGCCAGTAGTCGGATAACTTTCTGCCGGATTTTCGGCATTTTTCAAGTGCCGTCTTGTGCTGTTCTTCGTCCAGTCGGACGCTGACAACGAATGTCTTGCCGGACTTCTTTTCTACTCCCGGAGGAGCTTTCTTTTTCTTTTGGAATGTCATTGTTTCAGAGTTTTGAGATTTGACTTGTGACCATCGGGAACGGACTCCAGCCGCCCGGTAACGGAGGATGCAAGGTCGGAAATGTTTACATTGCCACTACCTTGCTATCCTCCTAATCTTGACAGATTATCCGGATACCGGCGTTGCCGATGGCTTCGCCATTTCCACTGCTTAGGGGCAGTGGTCAGAACGATTTACTTATCAGGGTAAACCAGCTTTCGTAATTGGCCGCGTTGCTGTCGAGATGCTCGTTTATAATATGCTCGATGAAGTTGCTGACGCTGTAGCCGGGACCGCCAAAGAATCGGGCGATGCGTTCCACGCGGTCAAACGTGTCGTTGCTGATTGCAACCTGATGCTTGTTGTCCTTGCCGAGCTTAATCAGCGCGAAGTATGCCTTCCGGTAATCTTCGAGGTCGCTCTTGCGCTGCTTGGCGGTTGGACGGGATGGCTTGGGTTGAGCGTTTTCGCTCTGTCCTGCGATTGGCTGGACATCGGTGCTGACGGAATTTTCCACAGTTTCGGAAAGATTTGAGTTGTTGAAAATATCAGTCACTTCAGATGACTGAGGAGTTGGAGATTTTTCAGTTTTCACGTTTTTGATTTTTTATGGGCTTGCGCCCGGTTTAACATTCGGGATTGTGGGGGTGGGCAGAATGCCGAAGTTCTCGGCATATCGCGTACCGGCGGCCACATACGTCTGCCGAGGGTATCATTGTCGGCAACCATTCGCTTACTCTGTTTCGATTTCATTGGTAGGGAGAGTAACATTGTTAGCGGAGTAACATGACTGCTTACGATAGAGACCTTGACGCACACGGCGAAAGAGAGTGTTGAGATTGCGGGTGAGAAACATCTTGAAAGTATGGTCTTTCATCCCGAACCTTGCTGCCACGCGGATGCCGTCGGCTGTCGAAAACTCTTCGGCGAGATGGTCATACACCGTGCGGTGGAGTTCGTTCAGTTTCTCTTCGCTGATGCAGGTGAGTATGCCGAGGGCGTTGTGTCGGAAATACTCAGCCAACTCGATTGCACCGCCTACATCGTTGTCTCCGATTTCTTCGGGTGGCGACTGCTCCTCATCGCATCCCCATCGCGCAATTCGCAACAGCAGGCTGAATCGGATTACATAGATTTCGAGCTTGCAGAAGAAACTGACGACTGTGTCGTTCATCTCATTGTCGCACATCTCGGCATTCCGGTGTTGCCATTCATAGAGTGTCCGCTTCGCCGCCGGAGAGAACCGCACAATTATCGGTATCGGTTCCCCTTCATCATTAAGCCTACACTCCACTGAGAGAATAGCAGAGAGTATGGATTCCCATGCGTTGTCGAGGTCTTCGCTTACCTCATCCTCCTGCCATTTCGGTTTGCCGGATGATTCCGTCATGGCGAATAAGATGCGGTCGATAAATCCGTTGGCTGTTCTCTCGCCGTTGGCAAGTTCTGTCAGCAGACATTTCTGAATTGTCCCGACTACCGAGATAAATGGTCTCTTGATGAAGATGGAGTTCTGCGAGTTCTTGCGGTCAGACATTGTTGTGCTACCGTTGAATGCCGACAGCCAGAACTGTTCCTCCGATCCGTTGTTGTAGCGAGTGAAGTTCTTGAACCATGCCGACAGTTCATCAACCCAGAGGCAGAGACCTCTTGGATTATGAGAGTGAATGGCGCTCAGCCCTTCCTGCGTAACATCCGATACAAGGTAGCGCAGACGCTTCGGCTCTTTCGGGAATTGCTCGAACCCCGCGTGAACACGTTCCTTGCGGCTCATGGCTATCGCCTGCTGATACTCGGCATACTTTTTCTGATAATCCAGATTGTTCTTCCAATCGGCATTTACGAGTGGACGCATTGCGAATGCCAGCGGATGTGACTTACAGGCTCCGGGGCGGCCGACAATCGCTATATATAGGATTGCTGATTCATGCCAGTTGCGTTTCACTTCCACGCGATGGGAATTGCCGACCGCAACCGATATCGCAGCCATCATTGAAGCTGCGGTGTAGTCGACTGGAAAACCGTTGCTGTCATGTAACTCACGGATGATGCGCTGTAATCTCTCGGGTAGCACATGCACCGGAAATGCGTTGGTCGTGGATTGTGTGTAATCTCTTTCCATTGGCTTAGAAATTATATCCTCCACGGGGACGGCGTTTCATTCCGGCGGTTATGGCAGCCGCTGTTTCGGCGAGGGAAGGAGCGACGGAATGTTTGCGTCCGTTCTCAATCCATGCGTACAGTTCGTCCTCATAGAAATAGAGGAGTTTGCCACGCTTGTAGCTCGGAATGGGGTCATTCGGAGCTTTGATGCAGCGGTAGAGACTCGAAAGTGACTTGCCTATTATCTGGCAAGCCTCTTTCGCATACACGAGTCTGCGCGAGGGCTTGACATTCTTGATGGGGTTGGCGATGCCGACCTTTTCAAGTATGTCAAGCACTCGGTCGAGTTTCTCAGAGAGACCGCCTACCACGTTGGGCAGTTGGTCGAAGGTGATTGTTGGTGCTTCCATTTTAGTGCGGTTTTATATTGTTTACGGAAATAGAACCGCACTGATTGAAAGTGAGTTGTCGGTGAAATAAATAACCGCAATCACGTTCTAAAATAACCGTTTGGCAAGTGTTAATACTGTGATATTCAGAAGGTGTTTTGTGAAAATATTTGTATGGTGATTCGTAAAAACAGTAGGTGATTTCAAGGTTATTTTGAGCAATATAACCTTTAATGGCTTTCATTGGTGTGGAAAGTTGAGTAAATTTGCGTTATAATTGAGATTCATTATGGTATATATCGAAACTGAAAGGCTTATTCTACGTTCGTGGAAACCGGAAGATTTACCATTGTTCATTGCTATGAATAAGGATGAACAGGTAATGCGCTATTTCCCGGCTATACTGAGTGATGGGGAAACTATGGCATTTTACAAACGGATACAGGATGAGTTCAATCAAAAGGGTTGGGGGCTTTATGCAGTGGAAATAAAGTCTACCGGAGAATTCATCGGATATGTCGGGCTTCATGAGATAGGCTTCGATGCAGTTTTTACTCCCGGAGTTGAGATAGGCTGGCGACTTGCAGCCGATTATCACAATAAGGGATATGCAACTGAGGCGGCAAGATCAGTTTTGAAATTGGCAAAAAAATCAGGAATTGAACGGTTGTTTTCTTTCACAGCCAAAATTAATGCTCCTTCAGAACGTGTGATGCAGAAGATTGGCATGGTAAAGGCTGGAGAGTTTAATCACCCGAAACTGTCAGATGCTTCACCGCTATGTGTTCATGTACTTTATGAGATTGAGTTATAGCAAAATAGGCGAATAGTCATGACTTTTGTCCCGACTATTCGCCTGTAATATACTTAGGATTTCCTTGTTATTTCCCGCTTTTCTTTTTTGCAGCCTCTAATTTGGCTTTAGCCTCTTCCTCCGCCAATCTTTTGGGTATAATGTCGAGGTTGATTGTCTTATAGCGTTTATAGTGTTCAAAGAGATAATTCATTTCTTTGGCTGACAGTAAAGGAATACGATCCTTCTTTGGATTCTTATCTGCAAGTTTTGCTATAATTGTTCCTATTTTTACGGTGTCAAAACTCTCTGCAAATACATTTTTGACGAATAGTGCAATTTCATTCCCCTTAAGATTCAGGAACTTGCCGACATTGTAACAAAGATGTTTGATGTCTTCTTTCGACAGGTGATTGCTTCGGAGCCGAACAGAAGCGAATTTAGCTATGGGATTTTTAGAGGGTGTTTAATAATGAATGTTAATATTCGGGAGCCGATTTAGCAGC
>ERZ777011.1585-NODE-1585-length-22933-cov-5.695341_pt1 | contig 22933 bp, 17 predicted proteins | sample MGYA00374964_ERZ777011 | MGnify/ENA primary metagenome ERZ777011 (study PRJEB29310, sample SAMD00008975) | mouse gut metagenome | study: EMG produced TPA metagenomics assembly of the Metagenome analysis of fecal microbiota from mouse which was promoted... | reverse complement strand
GACTGCCTGTTGTTTTCGGGGTGTCCCCGTTCCTTTACGATACACTCCTTTGGGGGCTTTGAGCTGCTTTCGGTCTGCCATGATGAGGTTGTTGGACAGAGCGTTGAGGCCGTAGTACAGCGCCTCGCCGCCCATGAACAACTCCTGGGTGGTGAAGGGGACGAAAATGGCGGTGCTGGAGGTGGTGAGGCCCCGCTGAATGTCGATCTGGTTCAGACCCAGGGGGAGGGAGGACATGAGGCCCTGCTCCTGCTGCCAATCCAGCCGCCGCAGGGCACAGTTATACTTCTGGGCAACTCCCGCCGCCTGGAACACATCGGTTTTCAGACGCTGCCGCCGGTCCGCCAGATTCAGCACCAACACCGTCACCAGGAACATCCGCTCATTCCGGCTTTGCAGGTCCTCCAGCAGCGTCTTGGCCTCAGCCCCGTAGGTATTCAAATCACTGGGAATGATGTCCATGTCATATCCGGCGCGGGCGGCCTTCTTCTGCTCCTCGATCTTCATGCGGTCCAGGTCGGTGAGCTTCCGCTTGATATTTTTGATGGCGGCGTTCTGGTCGATGGACTGGATGTGCAGCGTCACCACCTGGCTGTTCTCCAGGTCCAGGAAGTCCTTCAGCATTTTGTCCGTCAGCTCCGGGGCCAGAATTTGCAGGAAGGACGCCGCGCCGTAGGTCCTGCCGATCTGGAACACCCGGCCATCCTGGAAGGTGAAGCTGTCCGGGGCGATGAAGTCCTTGCTGGACAGCCCGGTTTTCCAGATGGCGTCCCAGGCGAAGCGGAACTTCTGCCCGCCCGAGGGGTGGAACATCTGGTGCAGGACCGCCAGCCGCTCATAGCCGCTGAGCGAGTGCGCCCGGACGCCCAGCACCTTGAAATTAGCCAGGATATCCGCCTCCACCCGCTCCAGCCGGGGCTTGGCCGCTTTCAGGCTCTCCGCCTCCACGCCGAAGGTGATGTACTTGGTCTTGGTCAGGCCGTTGTTGCCCTTGGCGAGCTGATCTCTGAGCATATCCGAGTATTCCTCCCGGATGCCGTTGTAGGCGTCGATCTGCTCCGGGATGCAAATGGCCCGCTGGTATTCCTCCATGTCGGTGCGCTGATTGAGGAAGGAGAACTGGACGTGGATGGAGCTGTCAAAATAGTTGAGAAAGTCACAGTAATCCTCAAAAATCCGGTTTTTATCCTCGTTCTGGGCCAACTGATAGTTGATATCGTAAAAACGAATCTGCTTGGTGTAGTAGCGGTCCGTCACCACACAGATCCCGTCCCGGCACATCTCCCGGTAGGGGATGGTCTGCTGGGCGGTCTGGGGGAGCCTGCCGTCCAGCTTGGCCTTTTTCACGGCGGACACCAGCCGCCGCTTGTCCGGGCCGGACAGCTTGGCCTCCGGGGTAAGCCGGATGGCGTCCCGCAGGTCGGCCTTATCTGTTTCGTGCCGCTTTTTTGCTGTGTACAGATTTTTTGCCTGTGTTTTTTGCTGCTTTGTTTGCAACCGCTTTCGCCTCCATTTCATTTCGGTTCTGCCGCTCCAGGGCGGCGTACAGGTTTTCGGTGCGGTAGGGGCGGGTCCGGGGTGCCAGGAACCGCGCCCGGACGAAGTGGCCCAGCACCTTCTCCAGGGGCTGGCCGTCCTTCTCGTAGATGCCGAACAGGAAGAAGGGCAGCATGAGGCCGATCATCAGCAGTACCGCCGTATCGTTGCCGATGATACCCCGGGTGAGGACATATGTGGGCACCCCGGCCAGAGTGCCCGCGCCAAAGCATATAAGCTGACGCTTAGTCAGGTTGAACGCCACCTTGGACTTCACACGGGTCAGGTCTTTTGGGACAGGGACAAAGGGCAATTATCTCACCTCCCGGTTGTTCGTTTTCGCAGCGGAGTGGTCGCTGGGGACGGGCTTCACCGCCAACTGCTTCTTAATGGAGGGCTTGGACGGCTGCTCCTGTTCAAAGGGAACACCATGGGCTTCCTCTGATGCAGCCCGCGTGTCGCCGCGCTCCGAAGCGTCCGCTGCCAGCGGATAGAGCGTAAGATCGTCCGCCTTGTCTGCGGCATCAGCCATTACCGCGCCCAGGGCATCCAGTTCAAACTCGCAGTTCGCCCAATGGTCGGCGGCGACCTCCAATGGATTTTGGAAGTTCAAAAAATAGGCCACTTCCGCCTCCGCCAGTGGTTTCGTGGTAAAATACTGAAAGACCTCCGCAGTTTTGGCGATTCGGTCAGCGCCGTCGATCAGCTCTTGACGGTCTTTCAGCAGCAAGTCCGCGCGATAATCGGCGTAGTTCTCCGTTACGCGGTCCACAAGTTGCTGATAGGATGTTTCAAGGTCCATTAACGCGCCTCCCGATCTTTGGGCTTGGCGGGTTTCTCACCGGGGACGGGCTCCGCCGCCAACTGCGCTTTGATGGAGGGCTTGCGCAGGCGCAGGGGTTGGCTTCTGTCCTCATCCCTGGAAATCAGCGCGAAAAAGCCTTTTCGGTGTTCTGTGAAAGAAAGGGTCAGGGTCGGGAAAGGAAGCAGGGCCATCAGGCGAACATGGTCCTTTGACTTAGCCCTGGCGATGTAGTCCGGGGACAGCTCCGCCATGAACTTTGTCCCGTCCGCGTTGTTCGGCTCCGGCGCGGCCTGAAACTGCCTCAAAATCCGTTCGGCCTCCGCCCTAATGTCCGCCGCTTTGAGGGGCTGGGTCAGCAGATGGTCATGCCGCACTTGCCCAACAAAGAGGTTGGTCAGGCCGGGGTTGCTGTTGATAAGACAGTATCTGCCCATACTTTCTTCTGGAAAGGCGGGGATGGTGTGCGCCCACTCTTTACTGGCACGGGAAAGCCGCCCATCATAGTCGAAGTGCCGGACGGTGTTGGCCAGCACACGCATGGTTCGGTCAAGGCCGAATTTGTCCACAACCTCTTTTGACACGGCGGCTGTGTCCAGGCAGTAGGTAGAGCAGTTGTAATGCTCCGACAGCGCGGCGGTGATCGCTTTGGCGCACTCAATATTTAATTCCTGGGAAGCGTAAAACTGATCCAGCTCACCGCGCCCTGCGGCATCTTGCAGCGAGTGCTCGTAGATGGGCGGAAATTTGCGTTTTCTGGGGGCCATTACCGCGCCTCCTTATCCCTGGGCTTGGCGGGCGTTTCGCCGGGGACGGGCTTCGCCGTCAACTGTTCTTTGATGGAGGGTTTCTTTGCGGCTGATTCTTGGAGCTCACGCCCTGCCGCCATCGCCTTCCGGGCCAGCGCGGTAAAATCATCTACATGGAATGAATGACTGTTGATCATATAGTCAGAGCACCGCGCCCTGGTGTTCAGCTTGGGGACGGACGCGGCCCAGGCTACAGCGTCACGGGACAGCCGCTCATCGTCCCGCCGCTCCAGCAGGGTCACAGCCAGAACATGGGACACGCGATCCGGGCCGAACTCCGCCAGCACCCCCTTTGCCGCAATAGAGAGCTGTTCCCCATCCTGGCTTTCCAGGATCGCCGCTTCAATGGCGTCCCGGCAGGCGATGTTCGCCTGATAGGAAGCCTCAAAGGCGGCAAGCTCACCGTTTTCACGTGCGTATCTGGCATTCTCCCGGTAGAGCGGGATGGAGCGGGTGGCCTCCCGCTGGGTCTCCAGCAGACGGTCAGCCCGCCCCTCAATACACTCCCGGATGTGATCCATATGGCCGGTTTCCATATCCCGAAAATCTTTGAAAATATCGGCCAGCGGGGAGGGCGACGCCAGCAGCGCCGCCGCCTGGGACGTAGGGAGGTCGTTAAACTCCAGCGCCATTAGAATGTCCTCGCGGATAGTGTATTCATAGGCATGGTCCAAAACTTCCTCGGCGGACATCCCCAGCAGTTCATGCTTGAACCGCTCCTGCTCCGCCGCCATTTTGTCGTACAACTCCTGATTCAGCTTTTCAGCGTCCATTACATTCCCCTTCCTCATAGTAATTTTTCATACCGCAGCTTCATCTGTGGCGGGCAGAGGTCCACAGCGGGACAGCGTTTGCCGGTCCAGCGTTTGCCACCTGCCCGCCCCATACACATCCAGCCCGCCGCCCGCAGGCTGGTCCCCGGTTCGGTGTCCAGGGTGTAGGTAATGATTTTGCGGTAGCCCATGGCCTTTGCCGCTCGCGCCGCAGCAGCGTACAGCATACTGCAAACATTCTTCTCCCCGGTGGTGCACAGCCGGTTTACCTCCAACGTCAGGCCATCGCCCAGGTATCGGCTCACAGGTCGGCCAACAATGACAACACCCACCAGCCGCCCCTCCGCTTCACAGCCAATGGAAAACTTGTGGCCGGTGACAGGTTTATGGTGGCGGTGGGCTTTGACAAAAGCGTTGGCCTCCCGCAATGTTGTGGGCACCAGCCGTATCATCGCGCCCTCTGATCCATGGTCCTGTCCGCAGCCGGGGAGGACCGCGCCGCCGCTTCCCTGGCCGCATCCTGCAAAGCCTGACGCACAGAGGGCTTTTCCGCATTCCGCCCGGAAAGCCGCTCCACCGCCTGGGCCGCGCGGACGGCCTGCTGCTCCAGCTCACCCCGATAGGCATCCATGACAACGGTATTGATTGCCTCACGCATTGCCGCCGTGGTGGGAAAGCAGACATCGCGGTATTTCTTGTCCCTGCCCATCCGCTGGGGCATGGCGACGAACGGACCGTCCTTGCCTTCCACAATCTTGATGCCGGTGACGGCAAAGCAGCCGCCGAGGTCAACGCTGGCATTTGCCAGAACGCAGCCCTTTTCCTGTTTGGGGTCATTCACAGGGTAGACCCTGGCACTCATGTTGGGCAGAAGGGGAACCTGCTCCTGGGTGTTCTGGGTCATAGATTCGTTCATTTTCTTCCTCCAATCGTAAGTTTAATGGGCATTCAGAATTGCTTTACTTACCGCGCCGGTCTTAAACAGGGAGAAGCACAGCAGAACCGTGTACCCGGCACATTGCCAGATGGCGGCATGGAGGTTGGCCCCACTCCCGATCTGGCCGATGAGTACGGCGTAGATTGCCACACAGATCATAATGAAAAAGCCTTGCAGTCCCAGTGCCACAAGGCCGCGCAGATAGTTTTGACCCATTTGCCCCCACTCCCGGTTGGTCATGGTGGCGAAGGGGATGGCTCCCACGGAGCAGTAGATGTAAATTTCGATCATACGGCCTATCAGCACCAGCATGACGCATAGGGACAGGATGGGCATGGTGATTTTCAGCAGCATGGTTTCCACCAGCAGGCCGAACAGCTCCCCGATGCCCATGGCGTCGAGCTGGGCGGACACGTCCCCCAGCGCGGCGGCAAAGTCTACGCTGGTGCTGCCGGTGATGATACCCGCGCTGCGCTGGACCACCGTCTGGGCCATCTCGAAAATAGCCATGGTGATGTCAAAGGTGTGGGACACCAGATAGACAGCCACAAAGGTCTTTACGATCCATTTGTAAATGGCGAAGGTCTCAAAATCGTGAAGGTTGTTCCTGTCGATAATCATGCTGATCAGCTCATAGCACATCACGAAGGTGAGCACCATGCCCGCAATGGGCACCACCACGTTATCGCTCAGATTGCGGATCATGGAGAAAACCCCGGCGTTCCATGCCGCCGGGGTCGTCCCCACGTTTGCCGCAACTTCCCCGACCTCGCTGTTGATCTGGTCAAACATCCCGTCCAGGTTGCCCATAATGCAGTCCCGGAGGATGCCCTTGATCCAGTCTGTGATTATGTCGAGGATGTTCAGCATTGGCTACGCCCTCTTAGCCGAACAGGTTCGCCAGCAGGGGGATGAGCTGCATACCAATCAGGGCAACGCCGCCGCCCGCCATGAGCTGCTTCATGCCCTGCGACTTCGCGCCGGGGTTGTCGTTGCCGTAGCCCTCCAGCAGATTGATGAGGCCCCAAACGCCCAGACCAGCGCCCAGCGCGCACACGATGACCTTTGCGGTGCCGATTGCAGAAGTGAAAAATTCCATTGAATACCTCCATAAGTGTTCGTTTTTGTTGTGGAATATATAAAAACCGCCATCTGAGCAAATCAGACGGCGGCATTACCGGGCGAACGGCGTTTCGGAGTTCACAGCGATCCAAAACAGTGTCCGCCAGACGGCCAATTATTAGCCCTGATATTTTGCAACATCAAGGGTGTCTAACGCTTGCTATTTTATGAAAAAATTAGTATAATTAAAATAGCACTCGAAAAAAATCAAAGAGGTGATTTTGTAATGAACATGACTGAACGTTTGAGCGTATTGGCAAAGCACCCACTCTTGAACTCGATTGTTTCAGCTTTAATAGGCGCAGCGGCAACAATTATAGCGGTATTTATTTCAAATAACGTCATGATTCATAATTATATCACATTTGATAGTATATCAGGATTAATTCAAAGTTACCTAATTGGGGCAGGGTATGTGGATGAGGCAATTTTGCAGGAGGGTTCTATAGACAAGCAATTTGCCATGCTACAGTCAAGCTTTGACAACTACTCAACTGCTATAGAATCTTCGCTTGAAAACCTTGGTCTCTCTTCTGAGAGCATATCTGAAATGTCAAAGGTGGAAATGCTAGATAGATTGCCCTCACTCGCACTTTTAGTTTATAATAGCAACCAGAATAATTCAAATAAGGTTGAAAGCTTAACTTCGGACAATGTTGCGCTGACAGAGGAAAATGAGCGTTTAAAAACACAGAAAACTGTAGAACTCATGGATGCTAATCTAATCATTGATGGTGAACTTATGAATTCAGGCGACCCCATAAACTACTCTGTTGCTCTGATAGAAGGAAACGCATATTATTCTCAGTCGTTATTAAATACGTATGTTTTGTCCGAAATGTTAAAGTATGATACGACAGAAAACGCTGCTATTGTGGGTAATCAAAAACCAGAGAAAGTAAAATTATCATGGGACAGCATGGTTTCTGATCCCCACGGCGTTGATGTATACCGTCTTGGAAGCGGCAATACATTTTCCATGGGGATGACTTCTTATGGAGAAGGTATTGTACTATCGGATGAGGACTGTTTTTATGTTCACTTAAGGAATGAGTATTCTAAACTTTCTTTTACGTATGGTCACGTAGATAATACTTCTCAAGGAAATTTAGAACTTTCAATTCTTGCTATGGATGAAAATGGAGAAACCTATACAACAACGCTAAAAACAATTACATTAGTTGGAGAAATGGAACCAAAGAATATTGAGATACCGTTAAGTTATGCAAGCGCCATAAAGATAGTTGTGTCAAATGGTGACTATAGTGCACGATATGGCCTATCTAATATTTACCTATACACATAAAGCGGGGAAAGCTGCCACCTAACGAAATCTAGGTGGCAACTTTCTGTATAGCGGGTCAGCCGGACTCCTCCCCGGGGGAGGATGAGGCGTCAAACTCGTAAGGCTCAAAGGTATCCTGGGGCCTGACGGTGAGCCTCCGGCTGAGGAATTTCTTTACATCGAACCTGTTTTTCTGATCGTAGTCGGAAAGATATTTGTACTGCGGGTGCTTCGTAATATCGAACTTCTCACTGAAAAATGGCCGGACGCCCTGCACTTGCAAAATGCACTTGCCGCCGTCCATGACGGCCAGCTCGTCCACATCCATGAGTGCCTTACCCAGCTTCTGATAGTTCAGCGAGTGGGAGGTCTCCCGGCCCCGGCTCTCGCCGGTGTTGAAGGTGTCGATAGTCTCGCGGCCCAGGGTTTCGGACAGCTCTTTGAGGGTGCTTTTCTCTTTGCCTCCCAGGAACAGGACGCAGGAGCAGTTGCCGATGATGGTTTCAGCATGATCTTTATAGACCGCCTTCAACTGGCTCTGGGTTTGCACCACGATATGGGCGGAAATCTCGCGGGAGCGGATCACGCTGATGAGGTGCTGAAAGTTGGGGATTTTCTGGTTGGCGAACTCATCCAGCAGGCAGGTGACGTGGGTTTTCAGCGCCCCGCCGTTCTCCAACGCCTTGTCGCACAGGACGTTGAACATCTGGGTATACACCATGGCCGAGATGAAGTTGAACGTCATGTCCGTGTCGGACACTACGCAGAACAGGGCTGTCTTGCGGTCCCCGATCTTGTCCAGCTCCAATTCGTCCCCCTCCATCAGCTCCCGCACCTCCTTGATGTCGAAGGGGGCCATCCGTGCGCCACAACTTATAAGGATAGATTTTGCGGTTTTTCCCGCCGCCATCTTATATTTTCGGTACTGACGGACGGCAAAGTGGTCCGGGTCCCGCTGTTCAAGCTGGTCAAACATGAGGTCCACGGCGTTCTTAAAATTCTCATCCTCCTCCCGCACCTCGGAGGCGTTGAGCATATCCAGCAGGGTGGTCATGTTCATCTCCTCCTCCGGGGCCTCGTACCAGATGTAGGCGATGAGGGCCTGATAGTACAGGGCCTCGGCCTTCTGCCAAAAGTCCTCACCGCCCTTGCTGTCCTCGCCCTTGGTGTTTTCCATAATGGTGTTGACCAGCTTCAAAATGTCGTTTTCGCAGTAGATATACTTGAAGGGGTTATACCGCATGGACTGCTTGAAGTCGATGGTGTTGAGAATCTTGATTTCATACCCGCCGCGCTGTAGCATTCTGCCACATTCTTCCAAAACCGTGCCTTTCGGGTCCGTGACAATATAGCTGGCATTCATCTGCATCAAATGTGAGGTAGGCACCGCCGCGCCATACTGGTTTTCGCCAGCGGTCTCGGCGGAGCCGCCTCCAGAACCGGACTTACACGTCTCCGCGTATCCGGCTCCAAGCGCAATCACCGTCACGGTTCTTGAGCAAGTGTAGACTGATAGCAGTACGGGCACAGCGCCAGTGACTTCCGGCGCATATGCAGCATCAGGCGTTCCGCCTCGGTTTTGCCGGTGAGCTTTTTCAGGGCGCGGACGTGGTGCATACGAATATCGTCCGTTTTATTGCCGCAAAGCTCGCAGATACCGGCTTTCAGCCTGTTTGCCAGGGTATTTCTCCCATCATAGCGGACATATCGGGGGAGGGTGTCCTGCACGTTGTCATAGCCCTTATCTTGTTTGCGAAACCCATCATGGTAAAATTCGCACAGCTTGGGGCCGGACTTTGTGACGTAGGGCACCCGGAACACACCGCCGCGCATATACTTTTTCTTGATTTTGCTGACGTTGGTGCGGTATTTTCCGGCATAGGTTTTCAGCATACTGTAGCGCATCATGTAGTAGAATTTGCTCAGTACGCCGATGTTTTCCGCGATACGATAGAAATTGTACAGGCCACGAATTTCCGAATTGTACTGTCTGACGATTTCAATATCCGTGCTGTTGAGCAGCTCGTTTCGGTGCATAGGCCGCCAGAAATCACGGCCCCGATTTTCGTCCCATTTGACCTGCATCACCCGAAGTTCATGCAGTTTGTTCTCCCATTTCTCATGGGGAACATAGAGGAACACCTTCCCATACCACGGACGCTTTAATGCGCCGTTCTTATCCCGTTTGGTTGCTTTATCCCGGACGACCCGAATGTCGTAGCCCAGGTAGCGCACCGCCTCGCTGGAATGAGTAACCTTTGTCTTTTCCTCGGAAAGAGTGAGCTTCAGCTTTTCGGACAGAAATTGCCGCAAATCCTCTTTAATGGATATTGCGTCCTGCTTCGAGCCGATTACTCCCACTACAAAGTCATCCGCGTAACGGTTATACTGTATCCGCTTAAAATCAGCGTCCAGCACATCGGCGTAGGGCGTGGACAGTTTCAGCTTTTGGGCCGCTTTGAACTCTTGGACAGCCTCTTTCGAGTGGTCTCCCGCGTCCAGCTTTTTCTTTGCCTTGCGGTAGCGTCTGGCAATTTTCTCATATTCTTTGCTGGCGTTGCGTTTGAAGGGTTCAGTGTCAAAACGGGCCTTGTATTCCTCCATGAAAGTGTCCAGCTCGGAGAGGTAGATGTTTGCCAGAATAGGGCTCATGCCGCTGCCCTGGGGGGTGCCGGAGTAGGTTTTGTGGTATTCCCATTGCTCCATATATCCGGCTTTCAGGAACTTCCACATGAGGGACAAAAACGCTTCATCCTTAATGCGCCGCCGTAGAATATCAATGAGAACGTGGTGGTCGAAACAGTCAAAGCAAGCCTTGATGTCGCCCTCCACCATCCAACGTACACCTGTGAAGGTATCCTTGATTTGGGACAATGCCGTATGACAGCTTCGCTTGGGTCGGAAGCCGTGGGACAGATTGGAGAAGGTGGGTTCATAGATGGCCTCCAGCAACATCCGTATGATTTCCTGCACCAGCTTATCGTTGGTAGACGGAATACCCAAAGGGCGCTGCTTTGCCGGGTTATTCTTTTTGGCGATGTACGTCCTCCGGGCCGGGTTGGGCTGGTAGGTCTGGTCTTTTAGGGACGCGATGATTTTGTTGATACGAGCCATACTCATGTTGTTGATGGACAGTCCATCTGCGCCTGTGGTCATGCTGCCCGGTGAGGCCACGATGTTCTTATAGGCCAGCAGATAGAAGTCCGGGTTGTACAAATTACGGTACAACCGCTCAAACTGGTATTCTTTTACACTTGCTTTCTCCGTGAGGAGCTTCAATACGTCAATCGGATTTCTCATGGTGCCTCGCGCACCGTCCTCTCTTGTATCAAAATGATTGGCCGCTGTCCTTCGCCATGTGGGCGGCATTACCGCTTCCGTTTTTACGGCTATCCCTGTTAGTCCAGGGTCCTCAGACTACTATGACAGCTCCGTTGCCATGACGGATTTTCAGGGCCGCTTTTCTCATTGCTCCCATAGCCGCTGGGCGGCGCTCCGTTTTAGGCAATCTCCGTTTAGAACTGTTGAAACGAGCGTGATGTGCTGTCGGTATGTGACGTTCGCCATTTTCCACTTTCCCGTGGCTGGATTCGCTCCGGGTATCTGCAAAGATAGAGCCAAACACTAACTTTGTCAGGAGCGCCGGCGGGTTTAGCTTCCATACGCCGGGGGCACTGTCTGGGCCCAATCTCTGGCTGTCAAGCAGGCAGTATAGCTTTCATCCTCATGCACATCTTTTCATCCCTCCACACCGCCGCCCGTGAAGCTCGAACGGCCCGTGTACTCCGTCATGCTATGGTCGCCCTCCAGTTTCCCTTTCAGGGTTAGACGGGAGATGATGGGTTGCGTTATGTGGTCGTGTCGGGCCTCCTTCTCCCTATGGATTGACCACCGCATGATACCTTATCCACCACTTGCTCGAGGTGGGATTTCAACAGCTCCGCGGGCAGGCGTCACTCTGCCCTTACGGACGCACTCGGTTTGATGTGAAATCGTGTCTTACCAGAGCCGGAACCGCCAATAATGAGCACATTTTTATTGATATTGTACTTGGGATTCTTGTTTCTGCCCACCATGATGCGCTCGGTCTGAGTGAGCAGAATGTTCTGGTCAAACTTGGGGTCAATGAACGGGGCTATGTCTTTGGCTCCGCCCCAGCGGGCGCTGCCGTATTCCACACCTCGGCGGTACTTCTTGGCGTCCTGTGCCTTGAAGTACACCGCCACTCGGACGGCCACAGCCCCGATCAGGCCAACGAACAGGTCCTGGGGGTGAAGGCTGGGCAGAGGATTTCGGGTGATGAGCTGGCCCAGGCCGGACACCATGCCCATGGCTTTCTCCACCACGTCCGCCCCCGCCGCCAACCGCCAGCCCTCGCCCACCCGGTCAAAAAACCAGAATAGGAACACATAAGGGAAGTTCTGGAGCAGCAGTCTTTTGATATCCAGTTGCTTCACCGCTCCATCTCCCCCTTCTCCCGGTTCTTCGCCCGGTCCTGGTCCATCTGCTTTGCTACCTCCTTGAAGTGGCTGAGGCGGGCCAGCAGGGAGGGCTTCTTAGGGGTACTTCGGTGCATGGTCTTGGCGGTGTACTCGGCAAAGGCGGCGTTGAGGGCGTCCGCGTCCCGGCTTTTGAAAAATACCAGATATTTTCCCTCGGCAGGGTCCTTTTTCAGCGCGAAATCAACGCCGTATTTTCGGGCCACCCGCTCAAAGGACTTGATGTTTTTATCGGTGATTTCAATGTTCTGCACCCCCGCGCCCTGCTCCACGAGCTGTTTCACCGTCTGCTTCCCGTGATGGGCCTGGGGGTGCCGGGACTGCTCCAGATAGCGGCGCATGGCCGCTCTCAGCAGGTCGGCGGTGAGCCTGCCGCCCGTTTTGCCTATGTTAATGACGAATGCCACGGATTTATCCCGCACTTCGTCTTGCAAAGTGATCCTCTCCTTTCTAAATTGAGCTGGGAGGGGTCACCGGGCCTCGCCGCCTTTGGCTTTCCCCTCCGGGGGTGGACACTGGCCGACCTCCCGCGCCGCGTCCCGCAGTTTTTTCCGAATGGATTTTTGGGGCACGATTGACATACCCTCCGGCTGTCGCGGGATGATACATCCTTTGCACACAGACATCTCCAAATCGTGTGGATTGTCAATATCCACGTACTCCGCCAGTTCAAAGTGGCCGCTGCCAGCTTCCATGTAGTAGCGCGGCGCTGTATAGGTCTGGTCGATCTTCCATAGGTCGGACTGCCAGCGGCCCGGAGCATCGGGACAGGGCCGTATCACCACCCCGCTTTGGAGAATTTCGCCGCCGTGGGGGAACAGGGTGGGGTAGAAAGTAAAGCGCGGATAGCCCTTCATGGGGTCCTCGCAGTTGGCAAAGCTGAATTGGAACGTGGGACATTTTTCGGTTCCCACTTCAATCCCTTCCATCCGTTCCAAACCACTCCACTCCAGGTTTACCGCCTCAATACCGGCACAGGCAGCGGCAATATCCCGGCTGGAGAAATCATGAGCGGCCATCCTACCGGCGATCTGCTCAGTGTCCCGGACGCCGCCCATGAAATATGCGTGAGTCAAGATCAAATTCCGCTCCGCCTGGGTAAAAACAGGGCCGTTCTGCTCATAGTCTTTCAGAAGCCTGACGGCGGGGGTGATGTCATGTCCCAGCCCCTCAGAGTAGCCGGGAGCTGTGCGCAGGACGATCTCCTTCTCCGTTTCAATGGCAACTATGGGATCAACATAGCCATACAAACCCTCAAAACAGCGGCTTTTCAGATGTTCCGCAAGATGTCTCAGCTCCCTGAGTTCCCTCTCGCCATCCCCGGCCCCGATGGTGTCCGCGAACCGGCAAAGGAGCAGCCACTCGTTTGGACGCGGTTCGATCATGCGGGTGTAGTCGGTGAGCATGAACTGCGCCTGACCAACAGGGGACGCGATGCGCACAGACCTGTTCTGCCGGATATCCCAATAGCTGCTATGGGACGGGTACATTTTTGTGCAGCCCTCCTTTTCACGGGCCGCGCCGCCCAGAGTGCGGGCGGCGCGGCGCAAAGATTGATGTTAATAGCCGGTCTTAGGCAGAGAGGGCACGACGGGCTTGCCGTACACGTTCGTCACCCACCGGGACACGGCCTGGACCCAAATGCCGCCGTACACGCCGCCCACATCGGCAACGTTCACAAAGGAAGTGGACGCGATGCTTTTGACGGCGGTACAGTACAGCATGGGCTTCTCCACCTGGGCGAAGCCGCCCGGAGCCTGACCGAACACAAACATGATCTCGGTGACGCGCTCGTTGGAGGCCAGCCCCAGAGCGGTGGCAGACGCCGCCAGGGTGTAATTTTTGCTGGTGGACAGGTTATCCGCCAGCGTCCGGGGTTCGCCGCCGTTGACGCGGTAAGTGATTTTATAGGTGCCGGGGAAATTGTAGGTGCCCGTCACCACGGTGTCCAGCCGGACCTCGGCGGGCAGGGTATCCCTCCAATAGAAGCTGTCCAGCCGGACGTTGGAGCTGTTGGCGATGTCGGAGAACACATAGCGCACGGGCTGGCCCGCCATGATCTGCTTGGGGCCGGTCTTGGTGATGGACACGCCGGTGGACAGGGCCTTGTTGGTCACTTCAAAGCGGACGATCTCGCCCGCGTGTTCCAGGTAGGCCGTCAGTTCCTGGTCGCTGACGCCGTAGTTGGCCGGGGCCTTTACCTCTTTGATGGTATAGCGCGAGAGCGGCAGGGGCTTGGAGGTGGCTACGCCCCGGCTGTCGGAGCGGATGGTGTCCACCAGATTGCCAGCCTTGTCCCGGATTTCAAACACAGCGCCCTCCAGCAGCGTCCCAGCAGGCAGGCCGTTGGTGGGGTTGTAGTCGGCGGATTTCTTGGTGATCTGGATTTGAGCGGTGATGGGGGTGTTCTTCCACTCGATCAGGGTAGTCTCACCCGCCTTGACGTACACCGTTTTCATCTGGGTGTCAGGAATGTACCCCTCATTCTCCAGCTCCCGCAGATAATAGCGCCCACCATCCGTCAGGCCCTCGATGTAGACATAGCCGGAATTGTCGCTGGTGTACTGCCCGATGGGGGTGTTGGTGCTGTCGTAGAGCAGGAAGGTGACGCCATAGATGCCCTTGCCGGTCACGCTGTCGGTTTTATGAATTAAAATCCCGCTGAAAGGCTTGTTTTTCACCGTCAGAGTGGTGGTTTTGCCATCCTGCACCGTGAAATCGTGGCGAGTGGCGTCCAGCTTGAAGCCCTGTGCCGCCTCAGTCTCAACGGCATAGTAGCTGCCAGCGTCCAGGTTGACGTGGACGCGGCCATTCTCGCCGGTGGTAACAGTCTCCACCAAAGCGCCGTCCATTTTTCTGATCTCAAAGGTGGTGCCGGGGATGCGCTGGGTGCTGTCACTCTCGGACACCTTGATCAGCTCCAGCCCGCCCTCGCTCTTGTTGAAGAAGGTCAGCGTCTGCGCGGTGCCGCTCTTGATGAGGATGGACTGCGGCGTAGTGTCCAGCACGTACCCGGCCACAGTCTTGGTTTCCTTTGCGGTGATGGTGGTGCCGGGGACCAGATCGGTGAGCACGATGCGGCCATTGCGGTCCGTGACATACTCGCCGTTGTTCGGCCCCACCACCTGCCCGGAGCTGTCGGTGACGAGGAAGGTCACGCCCTGGATGGGGTCGGTGGTGCCGTCCACGTACTTCTGGATGGTGAGGGTCTGCTTCGGGGCGTTGTAGAAAGTGAGGGTCTGCGTGTCCTGGGGGTTGACCTTCACCGTCTGGGTCTGGGTGGCCGGGTCGATGGTGTAGCCGTCGATGGTCCGGGTTTCCTTCACCACGATGGTGCCGGTGACGCCGGAAATGTGGATTTCTCCATGGGCGTCGGTGGTATACAGGCCATTGGAGGACAGGTGCCCGTCGGCATTGTCCACGTAGCCGCCGCCCGCGTAGGTCAGCTCAAATTCCACCCCGGCCAGAGGCTTGCCGGTGGCCTTGTCCAGCTTGCGGATGATGAGTTCACCAACTCGCTTATTCCAGAAGGTGAGCGAGGGAGCGCCCTGGCCCGCTTTAATCTTCACGCTCTTGGGGGTGCCGTCGAGGACGAATCCATCAACGGTCTTGACCTCCTGCGCGGTGATGGTGGTGCCGGGTTCCAGTCCCTCAATGATGATCTCGCCCTTGGAATCGGTATAGAACGTGCCGTCGCTGGGGCCGACAGGAGTACCGCTCCCATCCACCACCTTGAAGCAAACGCCAGCCAACGGCTCATTGGCGGTGCCCTCGATGTACTTGTGAATGGTCAGGGTCTGCTTCGGCTCATTCTCAAAAGTCAGATCGTTCCCATTGCCGGTATTGCCGCCCGGGTTAGTGGTAGTGCTGCTACCCGGGTTGGTGGGCACATTGCCGGAACTGCCGGTGCCGCTGTTGGTGACGGTATTGCTGCCGTTGCGCACGATGATGGTCTGGGGTGTGCTGTTAAGGACGTAGCCGGAGGGCACACGGGTTTCCACCACAACAACGGTGCTATTGGGCACGAGGCCGGTGACGGTGGCGGTGCCGTCCTTCCCGGTGGTGCAGGTCGCCAGCACATTCCCATTGCCGTCCTTTACCGCAAAAGAGGTATTGGGCACGGGTTTACCCGTCACAGAATCCAGTTTGGTGATGGTGAGAGAGCAAAGAGGCTCATTCAGAAATACCAACGTCTGCGTGTCCAGAGGGTTCACGGTGACGGTCTGGGTCTGGGTACTGCTGTCAATGACATAGCCGGGGGCAGGCTTGGTTTCCTTTGCCACGATGGTGCCCACCACGCCGGAAATGCGGATCTCGCCCTTATCGTCGGTGGTATAGAGGCCGTTGCTGGACAGGTGGCCGTTGTCATTGTCCACGTAGCCGCCGTTGGCATAGGTCAACTGAAACTGAGCGCCGGAAATCATCTCGCCGGAAACCTTGTCCTTCTTTTGAATGACGAGGGTTCCCGCTTTTTTGTTCCAGAACGTCAACTGCTGCACCTGACCGCCCACGATCTTGATGTCCTGCGGGGTTCCATCGAGCACATAGCCCTCCACGGTCTTGATTTCGCGGACTTTCACGGTGGTGCCGGGTTCGATGCCCTCCAGCACGATCTCTCCCGCCTTGTCGGTGTAGTACACCCCATCATCCGGGCCGACAGCCGCGCCGGAACCGTCCACCACCTTGAAGCAGACGCCAGAGAGCGGCTCGTTCTCGGTGCCCTCAATGAATTTGCGGATAATCAGGGTGGTCCCAGGCTCGTTGTCAAAGATCAGACCGTTGGCGACGCCGGAGCGAACCACGATGTTCTTCGGGGTCTCATCCAGGATGTACCCCACGGGGGCTTTCTTCTCAGACACCACGATGGTGGAATTGGGGGCCAGCCCGGTGACGGTCACAGTGCCGTCGGTGCCGGTGGTGTAAAGGCCGTTATTGGGGCCAATCACATGGCCGGAGCTGTCCCGGACCAGGAACTCAGCGCCCTTCAACGGCTTCTTGGTCACGGCGTCCCGCTTCAAAATGGTGAGGGTGCACAGGGGATCGTCATAAAAACGAATGGTCTGTGTGTCCCCGGCGTTCACCACCACCGTCTGCGGGGTGGGGTCCTTGCGGTAGTTGTCCGGGGCGCGTTCCTCGGAAACCACATAAGTGCCGGGGAGCAGCTTGGACAGCACGATCTGGCCGTTTTGATCGGTGGTGTAGAGGCCGTTGGAGCTGGTCATTCCCTCGTTATCAGGCGTCAGCTCACCATTGGCGGTCATGATCTTGAACTGAGCGCCAGCCAGGGGCTGCTTGGTCACTTTATCGTACTTCTCAACGATAAGGCCCCCCTTGCGGGTGTTTTTGATCACCACAGTTTGGGTATCACCGCCCTGCCCGATTACCACATTGGTGGAGGGGGTGTCGATGACGTACCCGCCGTCCGGGGCCTTGATCTCATTGATGACATAAGCACCGGGGGCGAGGTTGGAGATGCGGATCTCGCCCTGGGCGTCGGTGGTGAAAATGCCGTTCTGTGTCAAGCTGCTGGTGCCGATCACGCCGTCCAGTCCTACCTCGCAGCCCGCCGCCGTGGTGACGCGGAACTCAGCACCGGGCAGGACCTCATTGGTCTGGCTGTCCCGTTTCTGGATGATGAGCTTCCCCCGAGGCTGGTTCTTGAAGGTCAAGACGCTGGTCCGGCCCTCTTTGATCTGGATGGTCTGGCTCTGGGTGTCGATGATGAATCCGGGAGGGGCCTGAACCTCGGTGACGATCACGCTCTTACCGGGCTGCAAGCCCTCAATGCGGATTTCTCCGTTTTCGTCGGTTCTGAAGATACCGTTGGAATCGCCAATCACTGTACCATCTGCGTAAGTGATCTTAAACTCCGCATTTTGCAAGGTAATGCTGGGATTTGTGGCACAAACCTTCCTCACAAGAAGAAGGCCGTCCGGCATATTGTCGAAGCGAACGGTGATAACGCTCTGTTCCCCGTTGTCCGCCAGAAACACCGTTTCGGAGGAGTTGATGATGGAGTACCCATCGGCGGGGTCCACTTCCTCCACGACATACGATCCTGGTTCCAGGCCGGTCCACATGGCGACGCCGTTCTTGCCCGTCACCTTCTGTCCAATGATGGTGCCGCCCGTGCCGCTGGTGCCCGCCAGATAGCGGAGCTGGAAGGTGCATCCGGGCAGGGCCTCATGGGTGACGGAATCATATTTCTCAACAATTATCGCGTTTTTCGGGGTGTTCTCAAAGGTGACGGTGTGATCTTTACCCGCCGCCAGATAGATTTCCTGGGTATCGGGCTGCTTGATGGTGTAGCCGGGGGCGGGTTCCAGCTCTTTTACCTTGTACCAGCCCGTTTCCTGCCGCTCCAGGTGAATTTCTCCCTGGGCGTCGGTGTAGAAGGTGCCCAGGTCGTTGTATTCGCCGGTCTTGGTATCGTCAGACCCGCGCCAGACTTGGAATTTCACGCCCTCGATGGGACTGCCGGTGATGGAATCCACCTTTTTAATAAACAGATCGGGCTTTCGCAGGTTGCTCAATTCCAGGGTAGTGGTCTTGTTTTCCTCCAAATAGATGGTGTGGACGGTATCATCGGCCACCCAGCCATTCTTGGGCTTGACCTCCTGGACGGTATAAGCGCCGGGGTTCAGCCCCTCCAGCACGATCAGGCCCTCGGCGTTGGTGAAATGCTGCTCGTCATAGCCGCCGTTGACCTCCGCGATACGGAACAGAACGCCGGAGAGGGGTTCGCCGGTCTGCTGGTCGATCTTCAACAGACGCAGACCGGGCTTGGTGCTGTTCACAAAGTCCACCACCACGTCCTGGTCCTTGGTGGCGTCGATCCAGACGGTTTTGCGATTGTTGGTGTCCAGCAAGTAGGGAGCGGGCACGTCCGTTTCCTCAATTTCATAGCACCCGCTGGGCATATCGGAGAGGGTGGCCTTGCCATCCGCCCCCGTCACCACATCGTTCTCATAGCCCAGGTTGACCCCGCGAATGTGGAAGCTGGTGTTGGGGACGGGTTCGCCGGTCTCGGTGTTCCGCTTGGTGATGGTCAGGCTGCGCTTGTGATGGTTCATTTTTTCCACCACAATGGTCTGCTCCCCCTGCAAATCCTCGGCGTTGACGTGGACGCCCACCGGGGAACGGTCACAGTCGAAACCAGCAGGGGCGGACACCTCCACAAATTCATAATGGCCCTCGGTGACGTTGCTGACGGTAATCGTACCATCCGGGCCGGTTTCCTCGGTGGAGATGATCTGGCCGTCCCGCAAGACGATAAAAATAGCGCCAGCCAGGGGGCTGCCGCTCTCATCCACCTTTTTCAGCATGACTTTGACCTTGCTGGAATTTTCAAAAATCAAAGAGATATCATGCTCCCCATCCCACACGAAGGGCTGCTTCACCTTGGACACGTCGGAGCTGAGGATGAAGCCCTCTGGGGGCGTGATCTCCTCCGCGACGTAGCTGCCGGTGGGGAGCTTAGAAAAGTCCAGGTCCTCTTTGGGGATGTAGCCGCCATCGCCGGTGGTGTATTCGCTGACAAAGCTGCCGCCGTCATCCAGCTTGACGCTGGTAATGCGAATGACAGCGCCGGGGATGCCCACGGTGGGGTTGTCTGCGTCAATCTTCCTGATGGAGCCGGTGCCGGGAGTGGTTGTCGTCGTGGTCGGTTCATTGTAGAAAGTAAATACGCTGTTGGCGGAACCGTTGGGCATCACGGTCACGATCTGGGAAACGGTCTGGGCCACATAGCCCTCCGGCGCGGTCTCCTCGGTAATCTTATACTGGCCCGCCGCCAGCCCGTCCGCCTCGGCAGTCAGGGTAAAGGTGCCGTCCGCGCCTGTTTCGCGGGTAACGGAAAAGTTGCTGTTCTGATCGGCACTTTCCACTTTGAAGGTCACACCGGGGATGGGCTTGTTGGTGCCTGCCTCCAACTTCTTCACCGTCAGCCTGACCGTGGTTTCCTCCTGCTCCTCATCCGGCACGGCGATGAGAAGCCGCTGCATGGGCACCCCGGACTGGCCCGCCAGCTTCCAGGGCTGGCTCTTGTCCCACTCGTAGATCCACAGGTGGTAGTTGTGGTAATACTCGGGGTGGTCCAGCACCAGATTAACACCAGCGGAGATGTAGTCATAGGCGGAGTTGCCGGTCTTGCCGCCGTCCGCGCTGTCGATGATGCTGTGGGTCCCGATTTTACTCCAATCTGTGATGAAAGAGGACTGACCGTAGGTATCGTGGTACAAACGCATGGCCGCGATGAACTCCTCGGCGCACTGCTCTTTGAACCCCTCCCGGTCCGAGTTTACATCCTTGATGATACCGTGCTCATAGTACCAGGACATGGCCTGGGCAACCATGTACCATATATCGGACCAATAGTTATTCCAGTGCTCCAGCCCACGGGCGTTGCCCGCGTCGGTGAAGTTGCCGTAGGTGTGGGAGTAGACGTAGGTGAGCAGAACCCGCAGGGAAGCGTTGTTCACTTCCTCTTTGAAGTTCCATTTTTGTCCATTGGCCCCCGGCCCCAGGGTGCCCTTCTGATAGGCGCACAGGGCGCGGGTGGGGCCAAAATCAGGCACGTCCACTTGTTCGTCAAAGACATAGGGCAGGCCCACATTGTTGATGACGCTGCTGGCCGCTTTGTAGCGGACGGACCGCCCACCGATCTTCATATAATCGGAGGAACGCTGGGTGATGGAGCCGGGGGCGCTGGACAGCCCCTCGGCGGCGAAGGCGGACAGGGGCAGGACCCCCATGACGCAGACCAGCGCCAGGAGCAGGCTGACCGCGCGTTTCAAAAAGTTATGCTTCAAAGTTGACCTCCTTCAAAATAAAACAGGGCCAGACTGCGTTTACAGTCTGGCCCTGCCAGTGTTGAGTGATTTAGTTGTTTTATTGCGGATACCGGGTGCGGAGAGCGTAACCGGACTGTTCCTCCAGCCACCACTTGAAATACTGCCCGCCCCAGCGGACTTTATTGTTGCTTCCGCTCTCGGTGACACTGATGTATTCATCTGTTTTGCTTAAAACGACAACTACATGGCCGTCATACTGAACCAAATCGCCTGCCCGAATTTCTTCCCAACTGGGACGGTTCACTCTCCGCCAGGGCAGGTCGCCAAAAGCGGCATCGGAGCAGAGCATAGCCCAGCCAGCACATTTGTCGCAGTTGCTGTAGGGGCGGTCAAAGGGATTGTTCGGAACATACGGCGCAGGGTAAGCGGTGTTGATGGGGTAAATATCCCGGAGCGCCATAATTGTGGAATAAACATTTTCTTCCGTCAGCTCGGTAAGGGCGGCGGGGACCTGCTGGGCGGGCTGGTCTACTGGGGCCGCACCTGTGTAGGGCTTATCGCTTTCCACCTGCACCGAAGCGCCGTCCCAGTACACGTTAAAGCCCACCGCCTCGCCAATATCCCGGAGCTTCACATAGTTGTTGCCGCCGATCTGATAGGCCGTCATGTACACCCGCTGTCCATCCACATAGACGGGCTGATTGGATATTGCCGCCATGATGTTAGATGCCGCAGACGCCACAGTCGGAAATGCACAGAACAGAAGTGCGCCGCAGAGAAAACCTGTCAAAAACTGAAAACGCTTCATGGTAACGACCTCCTTCATCATTTGCGTATTTCTTCGCAATCTTATATTACCATATATTTCCAGTTTTGTCAACAGCTTTCGACAGGTTTCTTTCACATTTTTTTAGTTCCGCGTCAGGTTTCCTGCGCCCGGACACACCACCGATAGGCGGGCTGGTTCTCCACGCACGTATAAAGGGTGATCTGGTTGTCGATGGAGGCGGACAGGCCGGAGGTGTCGTTGACGGACACCTTGGACACGCTGGTGACGGCGTAGGTCCGGGTTCCCAGGGCGGTGGTGAGGGTGATGGTGTCGCCGGATTTCAGCGTGTGAATCTTGCCGAAGTCATTGCGGACGCCACGATTGTGGCCCGCGATTGCGATGTTGCCATTCCAAATGCTGGTGCCCTCGAAGTGGCCCGCCCCTTTCAGCAGGGGGGCGCTGCCGGTGCCCTCATACACCCCCACCGTCAGGCCGATAGAGGGAATTTTAAGGGTGCCCAAGCTCCCGTTGCTGTAATACATAGAGCTGGTCACTTCGGTGAACGCGGTGGCCTGACCGCCTGTGCCGGACACGCCGGTGTCCACCGTGGGGAAGCCGGAGCTGTCCACGCTGGTGTCGGCGGTGGGGTAGCCGCTGCCCATGGTGTTGGTGGATGTGCCGCCGTTGGGGTTGCCCACGCTGCCCACCTGGTTCACCAGACCGCCGCTGAGTGCACCGGGGACGAGGTTGGGAGTGAGATATTCTCCGCTCCCCGGCAGGTAGCTGGTGGGCGTCCCAAAACCGGGCGGGATGAGAGCGGTGTTCTTGCTCCTGTCCACGTTGGGATTCTCCCACTCGTAGATGGTGTTATCGCTGGTGGGACGGCCAAACAGGTAGTCCTCCGCGCCGTCAATATTGTACTGAGGGGCCCCCGCAAAGCCGCCTCCCAGGCTTTGTGGGGAAAGGAGCCCCAGCGTAGTGAGCGAGCTTTCGCCGTAGGCGGAAGCGAGGGATACGGAGCTTGGGGCGACGTACTCCAGCGCATGGGCGGGGGCCACGCACAGGGCGGTGAGCGCCGCCAGAATCAGGGGTTTCCAGAATTTCTTCAAGTGTGCATCTTCCTTTCCTTCATTTTTTGATACCCCCAGCAGGCCGCAACCAGCAGGGCGATCACGCCGCCAACCACGCCCAGCACGGGGAGATAGTTGGTGCCCAGGTTCAGGCTGGCCGGGGCCTCCGCTTCGGGCTCGGGAGTTTCGGACGGCTGTTCCTCAATGGCTGTGCTCCCAAAGATAGCGGTGTAGGTCACGACCTCGCAATTGGTCTTGGCGACCTCGCCGGTATAGCTGGCGCTCACCGTGTAGCCGGTGGCGTGTCGGCTGCTGGACGAGCCGGTATATTTGGCGGTGGCGGTGTAGTAGGTGCCGTCGCTGGCCCACTGCACATCGGCCAGGGTGAGGGTCTTGCCCCCGTCCGTGATGGTGGTGGGGATCAAGGCCAGATCGGCATCGGACAGGCTGGGATAGGTGCGGGTGGCGGACAGGCTCCGGGAGCTGGTTTGATAGCCCTTGACCTCCACCTTAACGGAGGTGTGGTCCAGCACCAGGGC
>ERZ777011.1583-NODE-1583-length-22950-cov-3.115789_pt1 | contig 22950 bp, 37 predicted proteins | sample MGYA00374964_ERZ777011 | MGnify/ENA primary metagenome ERZ777011 (study PRJEB29310, sample SAMD00008975) | mouse gut metagenome | study: EMG produced TPA metagenomics assembly of the Metagenome analysis of fecal microbiota from mouse which was promoted... | reverse complement strand
GTGTGTACAGCCACAACACTTACACGTCTTTTACTTTTTTTCATATTTTTCTCCTTTCTTTGGACTAGGTGGAAGTGCATAACATTGATTTACTAATGCCTTAATGCCATGATTTCCTCCTAAAGTTGTATATTGTTTAAAAAGTTCTTCTAGACAATAGCTTTCATGTTCAGGTAAATATCCTTGAGCTATATAAGTTTTACAATCTCTAACAATTTGGCTTCTTATTAAACTAAGCATACCTTCCTTCATAGCTTTATTATCTTTTATTATTTTTATCAAAAATGCAAAAATACCACTTAAAACGAGTGGTATTGCCCAACTTATAACTATTTTTATAATATCCATAATTATTCTTCCTTTTCTTCTTTAAATACGTCAAATTCTACAGTTATTAAAGCAAATTTTGATGGTGCTGCAATCCATATTTCTCCATCAGGATAAAGTTCTATAAAAGATTTATCAAGATTATTGGCATCTGCACCACCTCCCCAACCTGAAATTGCTCCTATTGGTCTAAAACCTTCTTCCATTATATGCAGTTTACTTCTGACGGTTGTACCTAAATTAACTCCAATGTGTAGAGTAACTCTAGTTCCAACTTTATAATAATAGCAACCACCCCATCTTGAATGTGATTTTCCAACTAAAGGCTCAAAAGTTCTTTTAATTTTAGTATCTAATTTTGATGATGCATTATTAAAATCTTTACATTGAGGTATCATGTTCGACACCTCTTTTCTTTAAATAACTATCCGTGTGTGTGTGTGTATGTGTGTGTACAGCCACAACACTTACACGTCTTTTACTTTTTTTCATATTTTTCTCCTCCTACTCTATACCAACAATCTTGCTAACATAATATTCTTTCTTTTTATTGTTGTAAATTTCTAAGCCATATGCAAAAATTGCCATAAACTCAGTTTTTTCAGCATTAACTTGAAATCCTGCTGACATATTTTTTTCGATTGTTTGAAAAACATTATAAATATTTTGAGATGTCGCGATATAGTTAGTTACATGTGTTCCACACTTTTCCAAATCTAATTCAATGACGTTACTGCAGCCTGAAGTATTAGCATTTTCATAATCAAAATCTGCGTAGGTTATTCTTAATCTTTTATATTTTGAAAAGTCTGAATTTAGTGTTTCTTTACTATATAATTTTCCTTCAAAAATTATTGTTTCTTTTTTACAAAGAGGTTTCATCTATTTTCCACTCTCCTCTCACTATAAAATCAAAGTAGTCTCCTGCTTCTAAAGAATATTCCTCTGTAATTTTTATTTGATTACTTATACTATCCGCTTCTCCTACTTCGCTATACATACCTGTATCTGCATTGTCATAACTTGTGCATCTTCTTAAATATTCGCCATTTAAAAATGCATCTAAGCAATCTGTGCCTACTTTATAACTTATAGGTATTGTAATAATACTTCCTGCTTCTATATCCTCTGTTATATCAAAATGTGCTTTTTTAGTACTATTATTAGAGAGCATATTGATCAATGTTTTTACTGTTACTTTTTTATTCATACCATTTTGAACTATCATAACAATATCTTCGTCATTCAGTTGTTGAGCTGATGTTAATTCAGAAATTTTAATTTCATCTTCATTCATTTTCTTCACCCCATTCAGTTCTAATTTGTTTATTATCTTCTGATAATATTTTTAACCCATTTTCAGTAACAAGAATCTTTTTACTTTTATAATTATCTTTTACTCTAACTTTAATTTTAAAAGAATCTCCGTACATATAATAAACTAGGTTCAATAATTATTTCTGTTATTTTAGGCATTATGCAGTATTCCTCCATTCTCCATCTATCTTTATGTAAATTTTTACTTTATGCCATCTTCCATTAATTTTTATAAATATTCTAACTTTTTTCCATATCCCATCTATTTTTAAGTATGCATTTGTTTTTAAAATTATCAAAGCTTGTTTGCTAGCTTGGTATGTGTTATCAGTTATAACTATATAAGTTACTTGAGTATTTTCATTTTTTAGTAATTTAATAATTTTTGAAAGCTCGTCTTTTGTAAAAACAAGAGTGTAACTAGCAGTCAAGTTACTTCTTTCACAAATTTCTACATCTCCAATTTTAACTTTTAATTTAACTGTACCATTAGCTAAATTGCTTATAGTCATATTAACATTTTCTGAATAATTAGAATTATCTACACTAGTAATTCTTGCATAATCTTTAGTAGTTCCATAAAAATAACTCGATGTTCTTTCAAGCCCGCTATCTTTTGCTTTTGCCATAATTCTAAATGAATGTTGAACATTTGGATTTAAATTTGTTATTGTGAATGTTCCTGAAATAGTATTATTAACTTTTGCACTTCCCCAAGCTTGATTATCTGTACTACAATATATATCTGCGTTTTTAGATACAGAATACCTTATGGTAGCCGTTGTTAAAGTAGTGGATTCAACATAAGCACTATTGATTTCGGCATATCGAGGTATTTTAGTTAATGAAACTGTTCCAGAAGCACTTCCCCAATTTGGTCCCCATCCAGCACCATTAGGTAAATCGCAGTTAGCACTTATTGTTATAGATCTCGAACCATCTGTATTATGAGTTATGGTTTTACTTCCAGTAACCAAAGCTACTGTTACTCCACTGCTTAAACTAATATTTTTAGTATCATTAAAAGTAGTTCCATCTATTGTTAATGATTGAGCTAAATTGTTTTCATAAGCGGTATGAGCTGAACAATATATATATGCAGTCGCAGTTACTACGCTTGTGTTTGATGATTGATTTACTGAGGATTCTAACCAATCAATGTAAAAAGAATAGCTATCCCCTCTTTGAGATACACTACCACTAATTCTTCCCATAAAAATTCCTTTCCTAAATTTTCACAATAAAAAAGCAGACATCTTTGTCTGCTTTTAAATATTATTTCAATCTAAAACTTGAAAATAAATGTCTCCTTCATTTCCTATGCTATCATCAAGGGCGTCATCTGCATCTCCATATAAAAAAGAACTTTTTAAAACATACGCACTTCCATTTTCTACTTCAGCTAGTTTTTGGTTTATTTCTTTTATTTTTGCATCCGACTTTTTTATTAAAGTTTCCCAGATACCTTCAAAATCTAGAAATTTTCTTGTGTCTACAAAATCTATAATACCATTAATTGAAGTTTTAAACTTCGCAAGTTCTACTTGGTAAAGCGTTCCTCCGTTATCCATGTCATTTTGAGTAACGTCTGGATAACTTGAAGTAGATTTAATTACCTTTAGTGAAACTTGCTCAAAAGTACTTTCTGTAGCCTCTTTAGTTAAATCTATCTCTAAAACTAGCTTGCAAAAAGCATTATCTGTTCCAACAGTAACCTTCTCATTTCCTATTATTCCAACAGGTCTTCCTGCCATCATTATCAATCCATCTTGTACTGTAATAGTTGTAGATGTGTGACTTAATTCCATTCCTCTAAAAACGCCATCATTATAATTTAACATTTTTCTATAGATCATAGAATCAATTTCGTTTGAGGCTAACTGATTAGCAAATACATATCCTCTTATCATGCAATTTTTCTCCTTTCTTGTTTTATCTTATCTATAAAATCAATTCTCATATTTCCGCATGTAATTTGCAAAAAAATACCGCCATTATCTAAAATGGCAGACACATAAGTATCTAATATTATGTTATTATCGGTTCTAACTAGTAAAGGTGTTCCTATCTTTAGTTTTTCTACATTAAATAATTCTGATTTTTTATTTATTTTAAAAGATATATAGTGATTATATGAATTTCCCTTAAAAGCATTTAGTGCTGTTTGATATGCATCTTCGCTTTTTTCAGTATATATTGTATCTTCTTCACCTTGAGCTCTGTCTAGATCTGATACATCTTCAGTAATAGTTCTGTCACTTTTTAGATACCACTTTTGTACATCTGTATCAGTTTTTATGGTTACTTTTGCTAACACATCAGTTTCAAATACTTCTACATAATCACTAATATCATCTGTTGTTGCATCTATTATCTCTGTTTCCTTCTCTTGCTTATAAATACTTAATTTAATTCTTCCATTTTCAAAATTAAAATCTAGTATAATGTTATAATTTTGAGTACAGTTAGTAACATAAGTATGAAAATTATATATGCCATTTTCGTTTTCGACCGATTTTTGTAATTTAGTATGACTTAGAACTTCCACATCTAGCCATTTTATATTCAGTAATTCATCATCTGAATTTGTAAATTCATCATATATTGTTTTAGCTATAAAATCTTCCACACCTTGCTCTGATATAATGTTTTCATGATTTAAAATAACCTTTTTATCAAAAATATTACTAATGTATTTTAATGTAATTCGATTTTTAAGTTCTCCTTTTTCATTTTGAGCTTTTTTTACAATTCCTATATAATCTATTTTGTCATTTCTTTTTAAAGCTACTATATCTCCATTACTAACATTATTTGCTTTGCTAATATCAAAAATTGTATTTGAATTAGTTTCTTCATCTATGTTATATTCAAAATTTTCGTATTCAATAACATCTTTAATATCTAAATCTTCTTTATCTAAAAAATATACTATTGTTTCTTCTGATGTTCTTTCTTTTTCTTTTTTTGCAAGAACTTGAATATGAGTAGTTTCTTCTGATATATCCCCATTAATGTCAATTGCTTCAGCTGTAATTTCAAATATTCCTCCAGTTTCAGGAGCAACTAAATTGATTTCGTAAAAATCAGTTTGTTTATTATACTCTAATTCATATTCCTGCCCGTTAAAATATACTTTAACTTGCATTTGTACACCGCCTTTTCTATACTGCTTTGTACTGTGGAAATACTGTTAATTTTGCATTTGTTATCTCTTCATCTGAAAGAAGTCTAATCTCTGATACTCCGAAGTGGTAATCTAAAAATATTATTTTTATTAATATCAATATACTGTTTTTTAAATAAACTTTCTGTAGTACCATCTGTTTTTTGTCTTTTTATATATATTTCCCCCGTTTTACTAGAATATAGTAATTTCTCATATTCAGCAATTGTAATAGGTATAGTTATACTATCAACAATCTTATTATCAACTAAAACTTGTATCTGCGGATTAACTGCATATCCATCTATTTCAACTTTAATTGGAGCTTCTACATGTCCTACATTATTGTATATGACACTTCTTTTGTTATAAGTAGTGTATCTACTATCCCATCTGTAATCATATCTCATCTCATTTGGCTGAGATGCTATATTGTATATCGTTTCATTTTCCTCGTACCATAAAGATTTAGCATTCATCGAAATTGGACACGTTAAAATATTGTATTCATCCTCTTCTGCCTTATCTATTTTAAACAAATCTATGTCTCTATAATATTCTGTTCTATTTTTCTTTTTAGGAATATAAATCAATTTTAATGATGTAGCTCTTATTATAAAATCAACGAACTTACAGTATTCATCATAAGTCAAATTATAAAATTCTAAATCACCTGTTATCTGATTTTGTTTTATATTTTTTTTATTTGGAATGAAACTATTACCAACTTGCATGTATTCAATTTCTTCTTCATATCCTAATCCAGATACATTATAAAAAAATAGATCACCATCTATCTTTTGGCAATCTATTCTCTCACCTATTTCATTTTCAAAATAAAAATTTCTTATATCTTCATACTTATAACTCATATTTGCAATCCCCATTTCTTTGCAATAAATCTTTCTGCACGCTGTAACTCAGCTTCTGACATTGTTTGTGGATAAATGTTAACAAATATACTTCTTGCAGTATTATTAACCTTATTTTCAATTGAATTACTCATATATTCTTTATTTTCTTGAGCAGTTAAAACTCTTTCACCTTTATGTAATCTAGCAACGTAGTTATCATATGGGACGTAATCTAATCCATTTGCATGTCCTGGCAATGCAGATGTATTAATTTGAGCCTTAACGCTCAATAAGCTCGTTAACTTTGAAGCAATTCCTCTAGCTGCTCCAAATATACTATTAAGTAAATCTGGAGCAGCTAGACCATTTTTAAGACTATTTAATATATTTCTAGCCTCGTTTTCTGCTAAATTCCCCTGTCTAATACCTTGCATTACCTTATCTACATCTGTAATACCTGCATTTTGCAAAAGTGTTCTTAAATTTTCATCGCTCATTCCATTAAGAAAAGCTTTTAAATTTTCTAGACCTTCCTGTGTAAAATTTCCTTGTTCATCCATTGCTTGTAATACTTGTTGTATCATTGCTTCTGATGATGATACTAAGTTTGGCGTTTCTTGTATAGTTACTCCTGTCATTTCTTGAATTTTTAATCTTAATTCCTCAGGATATTGTGAAATTGTTTCTGCGTAAACATCATAAGAATCTGTCGCTAATGTTTTCCATGCATTAACCACGTCTTCTGAGTTTTCTCCTACTACTGAAGTCATTCCTTTTAGTTGTTCTATTATTGATAATAAACTTTGCTTAGTGGTGTTGTACATATTTTCATTAGTTTTTTTGGCAACTTCATCGCCTTCAGCAGCTGCTTTATTCATTAATACTTTAGCTTGAGTATTATAGTATTGTTGTTCTTTTAACATTTCTGTAAATGTTCTTTTTACTATTTTTCCATCTTTTTCATATGTAGAAGATACTCCAGATACGATTTTTTGCAATGATTCATTACTACCTTCTGTAAACAACTCTAAATTATATTGATATTGCTTCATATCTTCTGAATACACATCAATCGTATTGGTTAATGAATCATACTGACCTTTTAAATTTTCAACATTTTTGCTTACATTTTCATAATTTTTTTCTGCTTCTATAGTTTCTTTCTTTAGTTTTCTACTTTTAAGAAATTCCATATTATTAATTGCTTCACTAAATTCAGCAGATTTTTTCATGTATTCATCATATTTTCTTTGCTTTTCGTCTTCTGCATCTGACAATTGATTTTCAATTTCTGTTCTTTCTTGATAATATTTCTTTTGCTCATCTCTTGCTTTTGCAAATTTCTCTGCACCTGAATCAATTATTGCTTCAGCTTGTTTTTTTAATATCACATTATCAATTTCTTTTTGTAAATCTTGATATTTTTGAATGACGCCATCAGTTAGCGTTACTTCCAAACCTAATGATTCAGATAGTTGGTTTGCTATAACTTGTGCTCTAGCTTCATATCCTTCTTTTACTTTTCCATTTTCATCAACTATCTGTGTTAATTCACTATATAGATTTTTGCAATATTCTAATTCGTTAAGCTTAGAATCTCTACTATCATCAATTGCTTTTCTTGCTTCTTGTACTGCCTCTGCTTCTTGCTTGGTTTTTTCTAATGCTTCTGCTGATGCTTCAGCTTGTCTTCTTGTTTCTTCAGTAGCTTCTTTTATATCATTTTTATACTTAGCATATGCAGCAGCTGCTACAGTTATTGCTACTGTTGCTAACCCTACTGGACTTTTCAAAGCACTTATAGCACTTGCTAAATTCTTAGATTCTTTAGTAGCACCTTTTGTCTCTCCCTTTAATACTCCAATCGCACCTTTAAATGTTCCAACTCCTGAAACTACTCCGCCTATTGTTTTTATCGCTGTTCCGCCAATTTTAATTGCTGGTCCTGCTGCTACAACTAATGCACCTAATCTTAATATATTGTTTTTAGTTTCTTTATCTAATTCAGAGAATTCTTTAACTGCACTAGATATATTGTTAAGCATAGGTTTTGCATCTTTTACAATTTGTCTTAATGAAGGAGCAAGTTCATCACCGAACTCTATAGCAAGTTTTGTAATTTCACTTTTTAACATTACCATTTGAGATTCAGTATTTTCATATCTCTTGTTAGCTTCATTTGTTAATGCTACATTTTCATTCCAAGCTTTAGTACCTGTTTCGATAGCTCTATTAAATAAATCTCCTGCATTTGCAGCTCTCAATAAAGAATCTCTTAGTCTAACCTCTGTTAGACCCATTTCAGATAGCATAGTAATTGCACTTTCGCCTTTTTCTTCTGCATTTCCTAAGCCTTGTATGAAAGCTGCAAGAGCAGATGTCGCGTCTTCTTTCCATGCTTTTTTGAATTCTTCCGCTGTCATGCCTGCAACTGCTGAAAAGTCTTCCAAGTTAGTTCCAGCTGTTATTAATTGTTGTACTTCTGTACTTGTCATTCCTATACTTTGAGATAGTGCTTTAAAGCTCTTAGAATCGTTTTTAGACATTAGTTCTAACTCTCTTAATGTCATTCCTGTTTGTTTTAGAACGCTATCAAGTTTTTCTCCACTCATTTCAACAGCATTTTGCATTTTTACCATTGCTTTAGAAAGAGCCGAACCACCCATTTCAGCTTCTATTCCAACAGAGCTTAAAGCTGTAGCTAATCCCATTATCTGAGCCTCAGACATTCCCACTTGATGCCCAGCACCAGCCAATCTAGTTGCCATTGCTACTATATCAGCTTCAGTTGTAGCAAAATTATTTCCTAAATCAACTATTGTTGATCCTAACTTATCAAAATCTTTTTGTGACATTTGTACAACGTTTGCAAATTTTGCTAATTCACTTGCTGCTTCTTCTGAAGATAAGTTCGTAGAATTACTTAAATCTAGCATCGCTTTGGAAAAGCTTAAAATATTCTCTGTTTCAATTCCTAGTTGTCCTGCACTCTCAGCTACTGCTGAAATTTCATTTGCAGATGCAGGCATTTGAGTTGATAGTTCTAATATTCCTTTTCTAAGCTCTGCTAATTCTTCTTCAGTAGCATCAACTGTTTTTGTAACACCTGTAAAAGCAGACTCAAAATCCACAGAAGCTTTTAGAGAAGCTACTGCTAGTCCACCTGTTATTCCACTAACTATTGACAATTTATTTCCTACTTTTTCTATCTTATTGCCTATATTTTTAATTGTTTCGCCGTGTTCAATCCAAGCTTGACTTGATTTTTGTAATTTATTGTTTTGGTCAGTTATACTTTTATTTGTTTCTTTTATCGCATTGTCTGTTGCTTGTTGAGCCGTTTCAGCTTTAATTATTTTGTTATTGGTTGTTTCAATAGTTTTTGCTAGTGTTTGATGTCTATTTTCCTGAATTGTTAACTCATCTTTTAACTTTTTAGCTTCTTCTGAATCTTTTCCCATTGATGAAGCTACTTCTTCATATTTAGCTTTTAATAATGGTATGGATTTTTCTTGTTTTGCATATTCTTCTTGCAACGCTTGTAATTTATTTTTGTTATTTTCAATAACGCTAGATTGTTGATTGTATTTTTCTTTTAATAATTCTAATTTTTTTGTTAATAAGTCTGTATTTTCATTATTTCCTTTAAGCTGAGTTTGATTAAGCTTTAATTGGTTGTTCAAGTTAGTTATAGTTTTTTCAGCACTTTTTACATTGCTATTGAATTTATTTACATCAGCTTCAAATTGAATCTGTTGTTTGTTTTTGGACATTGCTTAAATCTCCTTTGGATTAGACTTATAATTTTCGTAAGCTACTATATCTGCTTGAATATCTTCCAAGAAGCGAATATCGGAATTCCAAAATGTGTACTCATTAATGCCGTTTATATGAACCAAAAAAACATACATATCAGCCAATGTTTCGATATGTATGTCTGGAATTTTGTATCTTTTTCCATCTTTCTTTTTTTTGCTAGTAGCTTTTTTAAAAGCTTCTTGGAATTTTAGTTTTTTCTTTTTATCAATAAATTAATTCCTGCATTTGCAATATCTACTATGTCTATGTCTTCTACCAAATCCATAAATTCATCATAATTAATATCTTCATTAGTAGCTCCTAAATATCCCGCATATACAAGCTTATAATGGTCGCTTAGTTTTGGTTCATTTTCGTTTACTTCTCTTAATAACTTTAAAATATCTAAACCGCTTCTTGTTTCAGCCTTTTCAATAGCTCTAGGTGTTATTTTTAAATTTATTTCTTTATCTTGTATCTTCATCTTTTCCTCCTAAAAACAAATTAAAATACTATAAAAACAGTACTTTAATTTACTTTTATTTTAAAAAGCACAAGAGCATTAATTAGCCCTTGTGCTTTATCTTTTAAGCTACTTCTTGTCCAACTCCAGGAATTGATTTAACTAATTCAGGTGTAAATGCATTTAGCCATTTAGTTTTTACATCTTCATCTTTAATGTCTTTCTCAAATGCATCATAGAAGAAAAAGCCATTATCATCTTTTAAAGCTGCAAATTCAAAGTCTTTCATTTCAATTTCTGTAGTGTCATTATTTAGTTTTATATTGAATCCTTTTACATCGTCCATGTTTGGAAAAGCAATGTATTTGATATTTCCATCCATGTCTTCAACAATTGCTGTTAAAACAATCTTTTTAGGCTTAATATTGTCGCCATATCCATAGATACCTTCTTTTAGTCCTTCATTTGTCATTCCCATAATATCTCTTTGTACAGTTGTAGTTGCGTGACCTGTCATTGTAACATTTACTTGTTTAACTTTCTTTTTAGTTTTTACAACTGCTCCTTCGCATTTTTTCTCAACTGTTTCTGTTTCTGAAGTTCCGTCTAATGTTCCAACACATCCAAAGCTTACTGCTGCTTTTCCATCAATTGTTATTGTTGCTTGACGAATTTTATAATCTTCAAAATCCATTTATAATACCTCCTCAATTTTTTTATTCAAATGGTCCGTTAAACCCTTTGTAATTTTTGAATTTTGACTTTCAAGAGCTTTATTAAAGAACTCTTGCTTTCCTTTTTTTCTTTGACGTATTCCACGTCCTTCATCAGGAAAAATTAAATAACCGAAATCTTTTGATCTCGGTCTTATTTTTGTTTGTATTTTAATTCCTAATTGATATCTTATCTGTTCTAATGATTCAGACTGTTTAGCGTGTGTTTTTGGAGCTCCTTTGGTAAAATGTTCATACTTAGAAAGTGGCATTCTTTTATATACCTCTTTTTCTAAAATCTTACTTGCTTCGCTCCACATATAATTATTAATTTCAAATTCTGCAGTGTTAGGCAATAATTTGAATTTCTTCTCTAAATCTTCTATATCTTCAAACTTTAGAATTAATTGATTATAGCTCATAGTATTTGCTCCGGTCTTTCAAATATATACGTGTTCATATCTACCCATTTATTAGTCTCTCCAACTCTAATATCATCAGGTTCCATTTGGATAAATCTTAAACCAATATTTTCAAAAGCTTTAATTATTTGACTATCTTTAATTACTTGTTCTCCATCAAAGACATAAATAATCTCAGTAGTTCTAGTATATGAACAACAATTATTCCTCTTTAAAGTGCCTTTTCTTACAATAATATAATTGTAGTCTTCTACTTCGTTTTCATATATCCTCTGAGTTCCAACAGGTAATTTAAAGCTTTCTGCAACTTGTATTATTTTTTCATCAGTCATATCTTTCTCCTTTGTTAGTAGCTATTTGTAAATAAAGATATAAGTCTATTTTGTCTGAGCTATCTTTTTTTATAACATCATATATTTCATCGTCAATTTTTACTTTTATATTCTGCGGTAAGTTTCTGTATGGAACTTTAACTTTTTTATTAATTGTGTATCCTAAAGAATTAGCTACATAATTATCATTATCTCTGATAGTCATTGTTTGAAAAGCTAGTTTACCTATACTTTTAAATGTTTCACCTGTTTTTATTTTTTTGTCATTTCTAATAGTCTTTATAGAACCATATTCTAAAAAGCCTTCGTTATATGTGCTATGTTTGATTTTAACTTTTTCATTCATCAGAATTCTCCGTTTTTTCATTTATTGCGTATTTAAACTGTAGATTTTGTATTTCATTTAAAAAATTTTGTTCAAAGTATTCTTTCGAATAATTTCTTGTGTATCTACAGTAATCTTTAAGAAGTCCTAAAGCTACTAAATCTTTTTCATATTCAATAGCAGTACCTGTTTTTTCATTCAGGTACTGCTTAGCTTCTTCAATTAATTCTTTTAAGTCGTCGTCTTCATCGTTCCAAGTAACATGTAAATATTTTTTTACTTTTTCAAGTAGTTTTGTATTATCTGTCAAGGTTAATCACCTCAATTTTTAAACTTTTTCTGTTGGTTCTTCTGGATTTTTAGGTATTTCAGTTGTGCCATTTACTACAATTGGAGCTACTAATGTTGCTGCTTCTAATTCAGATATATCTACTAATAGGAAAGAATCATTATCTTCTGGGAATCCGTTTCCATACATTTTTCCTATGTATGTTACTTCATCTTCTAAAAACTTATAGTGTTCAGAACTCTCTATTCTTTGAGTAGATCCTATTCCCATAAAGTATTTTTTAGCAATACCAACAATTGCTTCTCCTTTTTCAACAGCAGGGCTTTGAACTACATCTGTTGGAAATGGTAATACATTATTTGAATAAGTTCCATTTGTATTTAAAACTGTTGTTGCAGGAAATATTTTTGTTAAGTAATCTACAGGATTTACTACCATTAATAATTGAGTTACAGCTCTTTTTCCATCTTTAGTTAGTTTTGCTGCTAAAGCTCCCATTGTTACTGGTTTTAAATCTGTTATTTTAATCGCTTCTTTCTTTGGATAGACTCCTTCAACTACATTTCCAGCTAAATTTCTGTTCATTCCTATTGGTTTTTCTTTTCCATCTCCAGCAACGATTCCTTCTTCTAGACCTAGGCTTAAAGCTTCAACAATGCATTTTCTTATAAAAGTATCTAGCCACGCCGGACCTAAATCCATATGAGCTTTAGCTATAGGTAAAAATGCACTTAATTTATATAAATTTGTTGGTTTCTTGTCAAAGCCTGATGTTAATTCTTGTTTGATTTTATCTGTAAGAGTTCCCCACCAAGCTGGATTAACATCGCCAGTTCTTACAATAACTTCAATCATTCCTGTAACGTTTTGGAAATCTATTTTTGAAAGTAATGGATGTTCAGCAACTAAGTCTTCAAAAATTCTATCGATAATTGTTGTTGGCATTACTACATCTACATTGCTTAATGATTGTTCGGCTTTAATTCGTTTTGATATTTCGTTATAATATTCTTTTTCTTCTGACGTTAATAATTTTGCACCTCTCGCTGTCATAATCATATTGTCTTGATTAGTTTCTCTAAATAATTTTGCTGTTTCTCTTGTAGCTTCTTGTGCTGCATATTGCATAATTTTTGTCATAACTTTTGCTTGAGCTTCATTGTCTCCACTTTTTATTGCATCTTTCATTTCATTTTCTAACTCTTCATTAGATAGTTTTAAATCTGGGTTTTCCATTTTAATTTCCTCCTATTTTTTAAAAATTTCATTAAAAAAAGACACTACTAAAGTGTCTTGATTTTTATTATTTAATTGTTTGTTTTTTTCTTCTTGTAAATTATTTAAATCTGTTTTTATTTGCTGTACTACTTTTTGAGCTATTTTTTCTGGCAATTCTTCGTCAATTACTACTTTTGTATTATTTTTTTCTGCTTCTTGCTGTTTTATTTTATTTACTAAATTCATAATAAATCTGTTAGCATGTTGATTTACTGATTCATTTTCTTCAACTTCAATGATTTCATCAGCAAATCCCATTTCTACACATTCTTTAGAAGTTAAGTATGTTTCTGCTTCTAAAAGTTCTTCCAGTTTTTCTTCTGTAATGTTAATTTTTGATAAATATGCTGCTTTGTAAGCTTCTGCAATTTTATCCATATCATCAGCAGTCTTTCTTAATTCTTTAGCATTGCCTCCAGTATACGTCCAACAATTATGAATCATAATTAATGCTGTGCTTGGTACATAGATTTTATCTCCAGCCATAGCTATTATTGAGGCTGCTGAAGCTGCAATTCCATCTATATAAACATTTATTTTAGCTTTATGTTGTTTTAGTAAATTGTATATTGCCAATCCTTCAAAAGTTGAACCTCCATATGAATTTATGTGTACATCTAACTCTGATATATCTCCTAAAGCTTCTAAATCCTCTTTAAATCCAGATGCAGACACATCATTGTCATACCATTCATATGAAACTATATCACCATAAATAAACAACTTAGCTTTGTTATCTTCTATAGTGGAAAAACTATAATATTTATTTTTTTTCATTTTTTCCTCCTTCCTTTATTTCTTCATAATTTTTTGTAATATATCTTTTATTAGCCCAAGCTTCATCAATCTGTTCTTCTCCTAGAGCTCTCATTAGCTCATTGTGCGTAAATCCATTTCGTTTTAAAATATCTAAGCTATTTGTTGAATCTAGTATATTAACATATTCAGCTTTGCTAATATCGATTTTCATTTTAGAACCTTCTTTATAGGCATCCATACCATAAAGTTTTCTATTAATTTCTTCTTGCAAAAGTTTAGCTGTAGGCTTACCGGTTAATGTAAAAAGATTTTTAGTTTCCTCTTTGATTTCTGACAACTCACCTTTTATTACGCTTCTAGGCATATTAAAAGCTATCGACACCATGTTGATAGCTCCATCTATTATTTTTTGAATATCTTCTGAACTTGTCGAAGACTTTTTTTCGCTCTCAATGAAATCAAAACCTTCTTCCATTGGAATAACAGCATTTTCACTTGAGAAATAAGATTTAAACTTTTCTCTAATTGCATTCTGTAATTTTGTTTGATCATTAAATTTTTGTGACCACGCTGTGTTAAGTTTTACTTTCCCTTTTATTCCTCTTGAAGATTTATAATCTCCCATTGTAAGTGCAATCAATTCTCCATAACTATTAAATACATGGTCTAGCAGTTGTTTTATTTTCGAATTATTTAACTTTAAATACAATACATCTTGCATATAATAGGCCTTATTAAATATTAAATCTTTAACCTTCACATTTATAAAAGATGTTTGATATAAAGTTTTATCTTGTTTGCCAAACGAATCCGCTAAATAATACATACCTAGTTCTTTAATTATTAAAGCTTCATTTTCATAAAATAGTTTCCATATCACTTCTTGCCAAAATTCTACTGCATTTTGATTTTGGTTAGGTTCTACATTAAATCTATAATAGTTTTCTTTAAAAATCTCTTTTTTTTGTTTATACGTTCTAAATTCAGAGTTAGCTATAATTTTAGCTATTATATTTATTGCACTTGCAATAGCTAACTCTTTGTAATATATTTCTTTGCTTAATTTTTCTGCATAACTATTATAAAATGTATCATTCTTATTAAAAAACCTTCCAAAAATATCTTTTATGCTCATATTTTTTCCTTTCTAAAAAGTTATTGCCTCAAATATCTGTGCATTTTCATTTATTTCTTCAATTTCTTCAGATGCTATCATCGTATTTACAAAAGCCATAAATCCATCTGTTTTTCTTGATTTTGGCTCTATTTTGCCATAAACTTTAGTATTGTTTTGCCAAGGCACTAATTTTGTATTTCCTGTAAACCACCTCATTAAAGGATTATCTCCCCATATTATTTTTTGATTTACAAATGTGCTTTCTATGACTGGTTGAATTTTAGCAATATCGCTAGGTCTAACTAATTTTACTTTTTCTTTGTTCTTGGCATCAAAACCTATTTCTGTTAAAGCTTTACTTACTAGTGCATATCTGAAATTGTCTAGAACTACTTTTTTTATATTGTATTTTTTTGCATTTTCTACAATCCATTTGCACAGTAGTTCTGGATTTATTTCTACATTATCAACTTCTGTTAATAATCCTTGAGTTTTCCAGTCATTTATTGGTGCTTGTATTCTTGCTCTATCTTTACTGTTTTTACAAAACCATGAATGAGTAATTCCGTAATAACTATTTGATTTTTTAAATAATAGAAAAACTGATGCAAAATCAGATAAACTTGCATAGTCTATGCCACATATACAATTTTTTCCTTCTAGATTTGGTACTTCTTTATTTGTCTTTTTAATTAAATCCCAACTAACAGCTTCTTCCTCTTCTTTTTGTTCAGGCATGTTCATTCTTTTTGTCATAAATTCTGATTTCTTACTAGGAAATAATTTTAATTCCTCATAATCAGTTTTTATTTCATTGTATAAATTCGGCATATATTCTAAAGAAGGATTGGCTTTTATCCAACATCCTTCATCATCTGCTTCTTCTTTACTATCTATCCTACATAAAAATGGAAAATATCTAACTGTATTTTCCATTCCTTCTAATAATTGTTCACAGACTTTTAAAAGTTCGTCTAATGGACCTTCTCTTACATATCCGTTAGTAGTAATTATAAATACTCTTGAATGTTTTATTTTTCCTAATCCGCTTGTAAAAACTTTTATTTGTTTATAATTTTCATAAGTATGATATTCATTGAATAATATAGCTCCATCTTTTTTTCCATCTTTTGTTTTTGCATTTGAAGTATTGTATCTGTAGAAAGCTTTCGTCTTTTTATCTATAATAATTTCTTTATTCCAATAAAAATACTTTTCCATTTTCTTTTTATTAGCTTCAAGCATTTCATAGACAACTTTAAAAGTATCATTAGCTTGATCCTCAGATGCAGCAACTATATCTATGCTGTACTTATTAACTCCATATAATCTTGACTGTAGAAAATTCATAAGTGGAGCCATCATTCCGTCTTTTCCATTTCCACGTCCCATTAATATAACAAAAGTTTTAAATATCGGAATGTCATCTTTATACATAAATACGAAAGCATATACGAATTTTTGATATGGAAACAATTCGTAATACCATTTTTCACAATATTGAATACATTTGTAATATGTATCACTGTCACAAAAAACATCGTCCCTTGTAATAATTTTCTATCTTTATTTATTTTTTGAGGATTTTCTTCACAATATTTTATGTATTCATCTATTTCTTTACAATAAATCATCTCCATCATCTCCCTCGTCATCAGGAGCTTTTAAGTCTAATTCTTGCAAAATTTTTAACATTTCAGCATTAGTTTTTAACAATCTTTCATAGCTTTCGTTCGGCTTATATGTTGCAAATCCATTTCCACCTATTGCTCTATATCTTATGCCTCTATCATCTAAGTCAAATTTTAATCTTTCTTTTAAATCTATAAAATATAGATAATCTTCTATCATATCTTCAAAATGTTTTCCGAATTTTCCTTGAGACGTCAATTGCGACATTAGATCTTTTCTAATATTTTGCTTTAATGTTTCTATTTTGTTTTCCATTTCTTCCTGTTTTTTTAAATATTCTAAATTTTCTTCTGCATTTTTTAAGTTTTCTTCAAACTCTTTTTCTTTTGATTTCTTAGTGTTTTTAGTATTTTTTTTAGTCGCCATTTTCCACCCCCTTATATACACGCGAACCCATTTCGGTTTTGTCTTGAACACTCCCCGTTCGGCTCCCCACCATTTTTAGCTAAAACTTTTTAATGGGGGTATTATGATAGCTCATACTTTTCAACCAATTCAATTACTATATCAATTGTCTGTTTGTCAAACTTAATACTGTTTCTGCTACATCTTAACTCTATAAGCTCGTACATTTTAGATTCTTTTAATTTTCTTTTTAAATCTTCTACTGTATATTGTTTTCCGCAGCAAGGTCTTAGAGCTGCGCACATTACTCCATCGTAATAATTTCTTAATAATATTTTAAATTTCTTTGCAACTTCTATCTCATCATATGTCTTGTTTATTTTGTCTGTAATTTCAATCAATTTGTTGACATCATATATTTTTTCATTTATTTTAAAATCTATTTTTTTTAATCCTTCAGCTTCAGAATTTCTTTCATTAACATCTTTCTCTGTTTTAATTTCATTTGCTTTTTTCTTTGCTTCATCAATCTCTTTTTCTATTTCTTTTTTAGGCATTACCATCTCTCCTCATTAATAAATTTCTTTTTATTCTGTTTGTTACTAAATTGATTCTTATTGTCTAGTATATTATGATGATGTACGCATACTGTTTCTAGATTGTCTTCATCATATGTTAATTCTGGATATTGTTCGATTTCTTTTATATGATGTATATCTAACTTCTTTCCATGCTCTTTGATAGTTAGCTTTCCTTCTTTTTTGCATTCTTGACATTCAAAGTTGTCTCGTTTTAATATTTTAGGACTTAAATAATATCTCCAATATTTATCATCGTATATTTTCTTTTTATTTCCTGTTTCAATTAATTCTTTTATTTGTTCTACACTATACATTATTCATCTTTTTTAATTATCATTGTTGGTTTGAATTTATTCATATCAACTAAATCTATTGCTTGCTGATAATCCATATATTGATACACTGTTTCAGCTAGAACTTTCATATCTATATTTTTAGCATCTGCCCTAAAATCTCCCGTTGTTTTATAATTTTTTCCTAAATTATCACTTAATACTTCTAATAAATTTTTCATTTTTTTCTATTCTCCTTCCATCTTAAAAAAGCCTGCTCTAAAATGTCCTTCTATTCCTTCAAATATCAAATAGTCCATATCATAATCATGGCAAGTACATTTTATAACATCTTTAACAATTAACTTTTTTCCTTCTAATTTTTCTTTGTAGTTGTGTATTTGTGGAATTATATAATTTTCTCCAACAAACGCGACAATATCACCGACTTGTTTTCTTTTATTTTTTTTGCTTGATTTCTTCTGCATATGGTTTTCCTTCTTTGTCTCTTGCTTTTAATATTTCATCAGCTCTTTTGTTGTTAAACTCTTTCACTTGATTTTCAATGTAAATTTCATTAGTATTTTTGTTTTGTACTTTTTTTAAGAATTTTAGTGTTTTCATTAACATTTTCCTTTCATATTTTTTATTTTTAAGTATTTTTCAATTTCTCTGTCTGGCTTATTTATTTTTGTTAAGTCCTTTTCATAACTTTGGCATTTAACAAATACTTGATTGTTTTCAGTTATAATCACAATCCCTCTATCGCAATTGCTTTTCAAACATTTACTACAGATTTCTTTTTCAAATTTTTCAATAATTTCTTTCATTTGTTTTCCTTATAAAAAAATAAGAACTGGCTAGGCAGTTCTTATATCTATTAGAATAATAAAGATTACGGAGTCTTATATGAAAAAATATAAGTAGGAAGAGTGTTAATCCTAGCACTAACACTTTTGGTAGCGATGATCAGAGTCGAACTGATTAAATCCAGCTTATGAGACTGGTGAGATACCGGTTCTCTACAATGCTATATAAAAAATCTTAACATTAAAGTTAAGATTTTTTGGCAAAAGTTTATATAAATGATAGAAAAGAAAAATAAAAAAATTTTTTTCTTTGCTCATTATAATTATAACACCATTGTTTTGAAAAAAATACGAACTATACTACGAACTTTTTTAACATTTTTACAAATTTATCATTTTTTCAATAGCTTTTTTTATTATATTTTGAATATATCTTGCTGTACATGTTCTATTATACATACTCCAATATAAATTTCTAGAAATATCTTCTGCTGTTCTATCGTCTACATAATATGCAATTACTATTTTTCTTTCTCTATATTTTAACGCATTAAGTCTAATTTCCGCTTCTGATACTTTTTCTTGTAATTCTTTAATTTCTTCTTCATGTTCTTTTATTTTTTGTTTTAATTCTGCTTTTCTTTCTTCTCTTCTTATTATTGCTTGAGATACTTTATCACCTATTTTGTTTTTGCTATGTATATCACTATTAAATCCGTAGCTCGTCCCCATATTCTTTTCTGCTTCTATTTTTTCTAACTCTTTTAGTTCAGCTTTGTATCTTCTCAAGTCATTTTTTCTTAGTTTTAAACTACCAATATTTTCTCTGTTGTTTTTTAATAACTGTATTAAATCTTCTTTTGTCATTTTCAAAACCTCCTATACTATTCTACTTAAGTCCCAGTATGTGTAAGTTTTTCTTAATGTTTCTCCATTTTCTAAAGTTTTTTCATATAATACAAAATTTTTATAAAACTTCTTCACTTTATATCCATTAATTTTCTTTCGTATAGCTCTTCTTTTAATTTCATCTATATTAAATCCTATGTAGATTTTCTTTCTTTTCTCTGCAATTTTAGTCGTTATTCCAAAGCTCCATGCTCTGCTGCTTATAGCTCCTACTGATCTATTAGTATTAAATTTCTTATTAAACATTTTTGTAAATTCATTTCTTGGATAATTTTGATAGTTCTCTTTAATGTAATTATCCATTTCTTCAGTATATGTACTTTCTCCTTTTACCATTTAATCACCTTCTCTTTTGTTTTTTGGTATTTTGCTTCTTGACATCTTATTATGCAGTCGCATACAGATCCTACTATCATTACTGTTGCTATCATTGTAAAAAATATTATTAATACTATTGTATCGTTCATTTTTATCCTTTCTATACTAATTCTCCTCTATAACTGGACTTGGTAATTCAGCCCAATGAGTTATATGTGTTTCCTGCCCTTCTATCCAATCATTAAATGTATCCCAAAAATCATCTATATAACTTCCATGACTTGTAGCTATATCAGTATTATACTCCCATTCATTTTCCCAATCATATTTTTGTTTTATAGTTACTAAATAATCGTCTCCTTTTTCTGGTAATTTTTCTTTACAGCTTATCCATTTTATCTCTGACATATTAATCCTCCACTATTCCAAATTCATATTCTAGTATTTCATTTTTGTATTTATCTATAAATTCTTGTGCTTGTTGTTTTGTATTAAAATATGAATTTCCTAAAGATTCTGTATAATAATATTCACATATGTCTAATTTCTTATGTTTGTGATTATATATTATTGCAAATTTAGATATTTCTATATTTTTCCATTCTTTTTTACTAAACTCATATGTATACTCTTCCTTTGCTTTCTGATAGTTAGCGTATCTTTCTGCTTCTTCTTTGGTTTCAAATACTACTTTGTTTTTTAATCTTATGTTGTCATTATTATCATCAAACCACAGTGCATCTTTTACAGTTTCCCAATCTCTCTCGTAATACCAGTATTTTTCGTTCGTTTCTGGCTTCCATTGTTCTTTTTGCTTTAACTCTGCTATTTCTTTTTGTGCGTTTTCTTTTATTTCTTTTACTGTATCTATTATTTTGTTACATTCATCTACTTGTTTTTCAAATATTTCTATTTTGTTCATCTTCCGCTTCCTCCGTTTCTTTTACTAATTATTATAGGCATTTCTTTCATCCATTCTTTATACATAAGCTAGTCCTCCTTAAATGCAAAGCATTCTTTTTCAAAATATATACATCCATCAGGTTCTAAATCTCCATATGCTACACCTTTTGCGTATTCTTCATTTTCTCCTGATTCTATTAAGCTTTTATATATGCTGTTTTGATACTCTTTTTCCGCTTCTTCATTTGTTCCATTAAATATTACGTATTCTTCTGTAAATTCACTTAAATATATATTGTATTTGTGTCCTATCATATTTCCAAAAACTTCTTCAAATTTCTTTTGTGGTGTATTATCTTTTGTTTTTGGTACTTGCACAAGTTTTGCTTGTATCACTTTATTCATTCTTTTCTCCTTTCAATATTTCTAATTTTATTTTAAGCCTAGTTCTTTTAAGGTATATATTTTGCTATCTTCTAAATTTTTAAAAGTTCCAAAAAATTCATACTTGTCCCTTAGATATTCGTCTACATAAAATAAAATTCTGTGTTCGCTATTATCTTTACATATTTTGTTCGGTATAAAATTTGCAAATTTAATAAACTGTCTTAAAAACTCTTTCTCTTCTTCTGTTAATAATTCTTTCTTTTCTTCTATTACTTCGTATACTGGTCTTTCTATTTTAATTATTTCTATTTCTTTATTTTCTAGTTTATTTTTATAATCAATTAATCTGTCGCTATTAATCATAATTGATTTATATCTCATTCTTAATGAGTCATTTGAGTTTATATACGTAATTAAATCTCCTACTTGTATATCCAATTTTTCACTCTCCTTTCTTAATATCTTCCTTCCCAACAGTCTTTTAGCATCTTTTTTATTTTATCGGTTTCTAAATCTATATTTTCTGCAATTATTTTTTTAAAACTTCTGTTATAATAATTGTCTAAAAGATGATTTGTTGGACTTAATGCATATACTAACTTCTGTAGATATTTGTCGTTTGTTTTCTCTCTTTCTGTCTTTTCCACTTCTAGTTGCTCTATTCCTGCAATTAATATATCTACATCACAATAATCAAAATCTATTGTACCTTTTAATGGGTCTGCTTCTAAAACTTTTTTACAATGTCTTTTTGCTTCTTCTATTTCTTCTTTACTTGGCATCGCTACCTCCTACATTTTCTTTATTTCTTCAAGTTTATGTATTATCGCATCTATGCTTTCGTTATGATAAAATACTAATTCGCAAATATGTTTACCACTAAAAAATATTTCTCTATTAACTTGTACATCTGTTCCTACCTCATTTACTTTTAGCTGTTCATAAAAATCAGATACATTAAAAAATCTTAATACTTTTTCTTGTTCTCCTTCTGTAAATTTACCACTAATCATTAACACAGTTGCGTTATCTAATTCTTTAGCAAATTCTATTCTTTGTTTGCTTTTTATTAATTCTTTGCATCTATTTATATCTTCTTCCATTTATTTTTACCCTTCTTTGATGTATCTTTTACAATGTCTTTCCAAATTTCTTTATCCTGTTTATACATCCATTTTTTATATCTATGCACACTGTGCAGTCCGTTTATTGTTTTAATTGTTTTCTCTATCACAAGCACTACTATCATTGGTATTGCTATTATCATTATTACTATTACTAGTATTTCCGCTACTATGAATAGTGTTAATATTGTTGCTATTATCCAAAATCCTATGCTCATATTTTCTTTCCTCCTTTGTTTCTCTCATTAATTTTGTTTTAAAAACTTCCTCTTCAAGTTCAAGTTTTAATTTGTTTAAACTAGCTACAGTTTTTGTTATTTCATTTAACTTTTTATTTGCCATTTCTAATGTGTCTACTCTTCTGTATATATCTACTGTAAGCACTACTGCTATGCCCAGTAATACAAAAATTATTATACAGGCACATACCATTAATACTGTTGCAGTTAC
>ERZ777011.1582-NODE-1582-length-23014-cov-3.556601_pt1 | contig 23014 bp, 17 predicted proteins | sample MGYA00374964_ERZ777011 | MGnify/ENA primary metagenome ERZ777011 (study PRJEB29310, sample SAMD00008975) | mouse gut metagenome | study: EMG produced TPA metagenomics assembly of the Metagenome analysis of fecal microbiota from mouse which was promoted... | reverse complement strand
GTATGCTGTCTGTGGAAGAACCGGTCATTTATTACGCCTTCTGGTATACGTACTTCTGTTACAGTATGATACGGGAAAAACGAAGATATCCAAACGTCCATGTGGTAACCCGTACACATGGAGTTGACTTGTATCACGAGAGAGTGCCGGGCGGGAGACAGCCCTTCAGACACCAGATGGAGAGGCAGCTGGATGCCATTCTTTTTGCCTGCGAATACGGAGCCGGATACTATGTGGCCTGCGCGAAGGATAAGCAGACATCTGCCGATAAACTGCATGTATGTAAGCTGGGAATTGAAGGGGTCGGGCGGCAAATGCCGGTTGGCCGGAGCGAAGAGTGGGAGCTGCTCAGCTGTTCCAATGTGCTTCCTCTAAAAAGAATTCATTTGATCATTGACGGTCTTGCACAGATTCAAAAAGCAAAGATTCACTGGACGCATATCGGAGACGGAAGCGAACTGGCGGACATGGAACGGTATGCCGCAGAGAAATTGAAGGATAAGGATAATATAAGGTACACATTTACAGGATTTTTGAAAGATGTACATGCTTATTATCAGCACAATCAGGTAGACTGTTTTATTACGACTTCCGCAACGGAAGGGGGATGTCCGGTATCCATACAGGAAGCCATGTCCTGTGGAATTCCGGTGATCGGAACCGATGTGGGCGGTATCACGGAAATGATCAGGGATAACGGTATTCTGTTGTCTGCAGAGCCTGATCAGGATGAGGTTGCAGGCGCGATCCTGGGTGTCATGACACAGGAGCGGCACGATCTGGAGAAAATGAAAGCAGCCGCATACAGGAAATGGAAGGAAGAGTTTGATATCCATAAATCATTTGAGAAAGTACTTCGTATTTTGCAAATATGCTTATATGATAAATAAGGGGCAGGATGGGGAATAAATTGCCTGTTAAGAGGAAAATCCCGTATTATGGGAATGGAGAGATCTGCGTATGAAGCATGAAATCGAGAAAATAAAAGATTTATCTCATAAATTCAGTGTAATATTGTCAAAACAACAGAAGCTGTATGGCGGTATGATTTTTGCCTGTACAATATTGGCCGCATTTATGGAAACGCTCGGGGTATCAGCCATCCTTCCCGTTATAGAAGGGCTTATGTCGCCTGACGAATTACAGAACAAATGGTATCTGCGGCCGTTCATCAGTCTTTTTCAGGTTCAGGACACGCAGACATTGATTCTGTTAGTCTGCAGTGAAGTTATCGCATTGTATATCATTAAAAATCTGTATTTTATCTTGTATACATGGCTTGTCCGTAAATATACATATAAGATCAAGCGGGAACTGGGCAGTCTTGTTATGCGGTCTTATATGAAACAGGGATACATTTTCTTTGTCAATAATAATACCAGTAAACTGATCCAGGGTATTACAGGTGATGTAACTTCTATTAACGTTATTCTGGATGGTATTTTTAATCTGGCGACGAAGCTGCTGACAGTGGCGGCAATCAGTGTTTTCATGTTTATACAGACGCCGTCCATAGCAGTCATACTGGTAATTCTCGCGATCACCAGTGTATTTGCAATTCAGTTGTTTTATAAGAAATCCCTTCGTAAGTACGGCGTGCTGCTCAGAGTAGCCGAGCGTGAAAACTCGCAGGTTTCCCTGGAGGCGATACACGGAAGCAAAGAAATATTAGTTGCGAAGAGACAGGATTATTATGTTAAAAAATATATAGACAGTATTAACAACCATATAAAATCGTGTATGAAAATAGAGATGGCCTCTCTGACACCGGGATATATCATTGAGATGATTTGTGTGTCAGGGCTGCTCGCGGCGATTGCCTTACAGACAAGGACAGGCGGAGTGCAGGGAGAAATGATCACGTCTTTGTCAATCGTTGCTGTTTCCGCATTTCGTATTTTTCCGTGTATTGCCGCTGTCAGCAGCACGATTAATACGATACGAGGCCGGATGCCGTCTTTCAATGCGGCATATGAAAATGTAAAACAGATCAAAGAGTCCAAACAGGAACCTGCGCAGACTGTGCAGGAAGAAAAAGGCAGGCAGGAAACCGGGAAGGCTGCTTTCAAAGAAGAAATCAAATTCAACAATGTATCTTACCGGTATCCGAACACCGATAAATTCATCCTGAACAATATGGACTTTACGATTAAGGCGAGAACTTCTATCGGACTGATCGGCCCGTCGGGAGCCGGTAAATCTACGCTGGTTGACGTCCTGCTTGGACTGCTTGTTCCTGAGCGGGGCAGTATTACCATGGACGGTGAGGACATTCAGAAGCTGGGAATACAATGGAACCGCAACGTAGGCTATGTGCCGCAGAGCGTATATCTGACGGATTCAAGCATACGAAATAACATAGCATTTGGAATCCCGGAAGAACAGATTGATGATACAATGGTCTGGAATGCGTTGGAGATGGCACAACTATCTGACTTCGTCAGGAAGCTGCCGAAGGCTCTGGATACGCAGGTGGGCGAGCGCGGTATAAAGTTTTCCGGAGGCCAGAGACAAAGGGTTGCAATCGCAAGAGCCCTGTACATGAACCCGGATATCCTGATTTTAGATGAGGCAACCGCCGCATTGGACAACGAGACAGAGCATACTTTGATGGAGGCCATAGAGTCTCTTCTGGGGCAAAAGACGCTGGTTATTGTAGCACACAGGCTGACTACGATTAAAAAATGTGACCGCATATATGAAGTCATTGACGGAAAGGCTGTTGAAAAGGACAAGGCGGAGGTTTTCAGTGAACTGTACAATTAATGAAAGGATAAGAAGGGAATGACCGGAGGAAGTCAGAGTGTTAAGCTGTCCTGTCTGATTACGAACTATAATCAGATCGAGTGGATCGAAGAGGCTGTCGATTCGATCCTGAATCAGAATATTGACTTTGCATACGAAATTCTGATTGGAGATGACGGGTCGGATGACGGGTCATTGGAATTACTGCAAAGAAAATACGGGGAAAAAGAACAGATCAGAATACTGGTGCAGGACAGAACCGGCGGCGTGAAAGAATTCTCGAACTGGAGACACAGCCGGCTTATTTTCCGGCTCATTGATGAAGCCAGAGGAGAATACGTATCCATTCTGGACGGAGATGATTATTTTTGTGATGTAAATCACTTCCGGCAGAAGATAGCGTTACTGGACCGCGAGGAGAATCAGGACTGCGCAGCATATTACGGAAATATGTACAGGCTGATTGACGGTAAAGCGGAACTGTATACAAGTGTTCCATATACCCGCGGCAAATATCAATGGCAGAAGGACATGATCTATATTCATCTGGCGGCAGCGGTCATTCGCAGGAAGGCGCTGGAGAACGTTCCCAGAAATATTTATTACGAAGAGTTTGCTGACTGGCAGGTTACGACATGGCTTGCCCATCAGGGTCTGTTTTACTATGATCCCGAGCCGTGTTTTGTTTATCGCATTTTACCGAAGTCTATCTGGCACAAAGCCTGTGCAGAACTGAATGCACTGCGGCTGGTAATCGTATGTGATCTAAATTATCAGGCATATGGCGGGAGACGCATCAATGCCTATAAACCGCGCCGCAACAATGTTGTTACACTGTATGAAAGAAAGAAAACGGCAGATGTTATCGACTATGAAATGTGGAACGGTTTCACAATAAAATATCATACGAAAGTCGCCCATATGCTGTTAAACCGTGACAGCCTGAAACTGACGGAGAGGGTATGGCTGTATCTGTTTTATCTGCGGCTGAAAGCGCCATGGAAGATATTATGCCACAGACTTTTAGGATACTGTATAGGAATCGGTCAGATCTGTAATCCTAAAATCCCCATGGCACAGAAGCGGGCATTGATGAAGAACTGGTGGGGGCGCATAGCAGGAAAATAAGGAGAAAGTCAGAGAATCAGGAAGAGAGGATGATAGGGAAAGACATGAAGAAAACGGCGGCAATGTTTGTTAAAATGCTGAAAGCAATCCATTTCAGCGTAAAGAGAAAAATTTTCTTTACAAAAAGGAAAAAGGGATTAAAAGAAAAAGAAATCAGGACACAACCTGAAAAATACGGGGAAGAGAATTACTATTACATTTACGGTAAACATATAGACTGGAAAAATCCGGTGCTCTTCGATGAAAAGCTGACCATTTTAAAGACAGGATTGTATGCAAATAATGCGCTGGTGTCACAATGTGCGGATAAGTACAGGGTGAGAGAATATGTTGAGGAATGCGGTCTGCAGCATATACTAAACGAATTGTTCGATGTCTGGACGGACTACAGAGAGATCGATATTGCTAAACTTCCCGATAAATTTGCGTTAAAACGAAATAATGATGCTGGCGGGGTATTAATTGTACAGGATAAAAAGCAGGAAACACAGCTGAAAGAGAAAATTGAAAAGCTGGGAAAGGGGACGGTAAGAAATTATGGTCTGATTTTCGCAGAATATCAATATCAACATATTGAACCCTGCTATATCTGTGAAAAATATATTGAAGATGAGACCGGAAGATATCCGCATGATTATAAGTTTTTCGTGATGAACGGAAAAGTCAGGTATATTCTTGTCTGTGTAGGAAGAGAAGAAAAAAGTAAGATGTTACGGTTTCTGGTAGACAGAGATTTCAGATTGTTCCCTGTTATGCCGGAAGAAAAGCAGGTTACAGATGAAGAGATTCAGCAGTACCGTCCACAGATTTTAAATGAAATGATATCCGTGGCAGAGCCGTTTCCTTTTGTGCGGGTAGATTTATACCAGTATGAAGGGAAAGTGATGTTTGGAGAACTGACATTTACGCCCATGGGAGCGCTTAATACGTATATCAATTCGATAGGACAGTGGATTATGGGAAGCTATCTGGACATATCCGAAAAGGCATATTCTTCCAGAATCATAGCCGCGGACCGAAGGAAAAAACAGTTATGAAATTCGGGCGCTTATGATGAGGGGGGATATTGATGAGTTTTATGATGGCTTTTGGATGGGCAGGCATCATGTTATGTATGGGCATGTTTCTGCGTGTCAAGATACCGGCATTTCGTAAAATGCTGGTACCTACAGGCGTGATTGCGGGAATACTGGGTACTGTATTTATGAATGTGACGATGGAGGCAGGCCTTGACATCGGTACGGATATGGAGATGTTCGCTTCGATCGTGAATCATTTGTTTACCGTATCCTTTATTTCCATCAGTCTGACGAGTGCGCCGCAGGAAGAACAAAGCAATGCGGGAAATGTGTTGAAAGGGACGGTATCTATGGGGCTGCTCTGGTGTCTGCTGTACAGTATGACGCCCGTGATTGCCACGGGGGTGCTGTATCTTATGAACAGTATTACAGATATGAGCCCGGGATACGGTATGCTGATTCAGTTTGCGTTTTGTCAGGGACCGGGACAGTCGGCAGCCTACGGAGCGATTTTTGAGCAGTACGGATGGGATCATGCCTCCACGGTTGCCATCACATTTGCATCCATCGGATTTATCGTGGCGTTTCTGATTGGCATTCCGGCGGCAAAACTTGGAGTGAAACGCGGGATTGCCAAACATTGCGGCAAAATAGATGAGGCTATTTTGAAAGGATATTTCCGTAAAGAGGAACAGACGGAATATATGGTAAAAGATACCACATGCAGCAGCAATATAGAAACGCTGGCGTTTCACTTTGCCCTGATCGGGGTATGCTATGTAATGGCAGTGGGAATAGGGAAAATATTATCTTACATACCGGGATTTCTGGGGACTTCCATGAGCAGCATGATGTTTATGAACGGCATGTATGCCGCGTACATTGTGAAATGGTTAATGAAGAAGCTGCATTTGGATTTTCTGCAGGAGAATGTACTGCAGAGCAAGATTACAGGCTGGACAGCGGATTATCTGGTGGTGTGTGCTTTTATGGCGGTTTCGGTTAATATGATCAGCCGGTGGCTTGTGCCAATCATTGTGGTGGTGCTGGTTACAACCGCGGTCACTTTTGCAGTCTGCTTCTATTTCGGACAGAGAATCGGGGGCGCCAATGATTTTGAGCGGACGCTCGGTTTGTATGGCACCTGTACCGGTACTGTGCCAAGCGGTATTGCGCTGGTAAGAATCATAGATCCTGAATTTAAGACAACGACGAGTGTTGAGCTGGGCGCCATGAACCTGGTTATGCTGGCAAGTACGCCTGTTTATATTTTCATTCTGGCATACGCGTCCGACAGCCTGTCACTGCCTTTCACGATACTTGCACTGCTTGTCTGCACAGTGGTTTATCTGATTCTGTTAAAGGCTACGAAGTCATGGGGAAAGAAATCCTATCATTGGAAATGAGGTAAAGGCGGGAAAAATGGAACAATTATATTATAACGGAAAGATTATAACAATATCCGGACGTGACTTTGAAGAGAGGCCGGTTGAAGCCGTGCTTGTACGTGACGGGATGATTGCGGCAGTCGGCAGTCTGGATGATGTCAGGGCTGCGTCAGGGGAACAGGCTGTCATGGTGAATCTGGAGGGTGGCTGCCTGATGCCGTCGTTTATCGATGCGCACAGCCATATGGTGATGAACGGTCAAATGTCGCTTTGTGCGGATCTGACAGAGTGTATATCGTTTGCTGATATTGTCCGTGTCCTGAAAGATTTTATCGCTGCCAGGCAGAATGCGGGAGACATGCCCGTGATCGGGTATGGATATGACCATAACTTCCTGAAAGAACGCAGACAGCCTGGCAGAGAGGTGCTGGATGAAGTCAGCACGGAAATTCCTGTCATGATACTGCATGTTTCCGGCCATTTGGCATGTGTAAATACACCGGCGCTGCGCATGGCGGGTATTGATGCGGATACGCCGGACCCGGAGGGAGGAAGGATCGGCCGATACGCTGACGGGAGAGAGCCTGACGGATATCTGGAAGAAACTGCCATGCAGCAGATTCAAAAGGCAGTTGGCGCGCGGATGCCGTTTGATATCACGAAAATGATGCAGGGTATGCAGCAGATTTATATTGAGAACGGAATAACGACTGTTCAGGATGGGGCTTCGACCGTGCAGGATCTCATGCTGCTTGACCAGATGGCGCGGCAGGGGCTGCTTCTGGTAGATGTGGTTTCCTATCCTCTCATGACGGATGAGATCAGGAAGATACAGGAGCAGTTTTCACATCTGACTGGCGGGGGTGACGGACACCTTAAAATCGGAGGCTATAAACTGATTCTTGATGGTTCCCCTCAGGGGCGGTCTGCCTGGATGTCGGAGCCGTATCTGAACGGAGAAGAGGGCTACTGCGGGTACCCGTGGCTCTCTGATCAGGAGGCGGAGCGGTGGATCACAACTGCAGTGGAAGACAAACAGCAGCTTCTGGCACATTGTAACGGGGATGCCGCCAGTGAGCAGTTTTTGACACTGTATGAAAAGGTGATCAGAGAAACCGGCTGTGAGGAGGATTTAAGGCCGGTGATGATCCATTGCCAGACGGTGAGGAATGATCAGCTGGACAGGATGGCACGTCTTAATATGATAGCATCCGTTTTTGTCGGTCATGTATGGTATTGGGGAGATATTCATCTGCATAACTTTGGCAGTGCGCGAGGGAGCCGGATCAGTCCGGTAAAGGATGCACTGGACAGGGGGGTGACAGTGAATTTCCACCAGGATACGCCGGTAACAAAACCGGATATGCTGCATTCCGTCTGGTGTGCGGTGAACCGCATCAGCCGGAGCGGGGCAGTGATCGGAGAAGAGCAGAAGATATCCGTATACGACGCGTTGAAAGCGGTAACGATACAGGCGGCATATGAGTATTTTGAGGAAGACACCAAAGGCAGCATTGAGGCGGGAAAACGTGCCGATCTGGTTGTCCTGGACAGATCGCCGTTAGATGTTGATCCGATGGAAATCAAGGATATACAGGTTATCATGACGATCAAAGACGGAGCGGTGATATACCGGAGACAACAGGCTGAGAAGAACTCTATGTAAGGAGTACGATGAGGGGATGAAACGCTTATTGCAGTATATGTACAGCGGAACAGATTGCAAAATAGATGCGCGTAAAAAGACATTGTTATTCTGGACAGGGGTGATTGCGTTATGTGCAAACGGTTATGCCTTTGTGAATTATATGCCCACGCATGATGCAATAAACCATATGTTTGCAATGGCAGGGGAATGGGAGGTGCAGCTGGGAAGATTCCTGCAGCCGTACTATGCCCATCTGCGCGGAAACGTGGTTTCTCCATGGCTGGTCGGAATGATCGGTACTGTTTTTGCTGTAATGAGTGTTTTTATCATAACGGATATTATCAAGATCAATAATCCTGTCTGCGAAATTCTGGCATGTGGATTTCTGGTCTCCAATCTGGCGGTTACTGAATTATGCGGTATTTATATTTACATTTATGACTGCTGTATGATCGCCCTGTTCTTTGCCTGTTTAGCAGTGTGGAGCTTTCTGCATATCAGAAATCCGTGGAACATGATTGCAGGCGCAGTGTGTCTCGTGGTGTCGATGGGATTTTATCAGGCGTATCTCAGTGTGACAATCGTTTTATGCGTGATTGTACTGTTGCAGAAAACATTTGCAGATACCTCCTGGAAAGAAGAAGTGCGCAGTGCATCTGCTATGGTTCTGATGGCTGTAATGGGCTGTGCAGGGTATTTATTATTATATAAAATATTACTGATGCGGTGGCATACAACACCTACAGGCGGGGCAAACGGTATGGGGCGCTTAGCGGCGCTTTCGGTACAGGCGGTCCTTCACAATATCATGAAGACATATAAGGATATCCTGCAGTTTTTTATCACGGACAGCAGATACTTTGGAGGAGCTGCCTGTGCGCTGCACGGATTGCTTTTGCTGCTCGCGCTGACAGGATTTGCCGTTTTATTATTTCAGAGCAAATTGCAAATCCATAATGTTGCCGCAGCAATATTGCTTTTTATTACATTACCGGTATGGTGCAACTTTATCAGTATAATACAGGGAGAAAATATTGTCTTGAGAAGTTCATATGCCTTGTATCTGCTTTTTCCCGTATGTTTCATGATCGCAGGTGAATGTAAGCGTATTCCGGTCAGGAAACTGATGCAGTATATAACGGCTTTCATATGTCTCTTTCTTCTGGTCAGAAATATTCAGTACAGCAATACAGTGTATATGTATGCGAGAGTGACATATGACAGAACTGTCAGTATTATGACAAGAGTTCTGGATGATATAGAGGAACAGGAAGGATATGAGTCCGGAGTAACGCCGGTCGCTGTCATAGGCGAATTCAGCAGAAATGATCATGTTGAGGCCTGGCATGGCGATTATAAGATTGTAAATGGACATAGCAAGGCATCAACGACCTATCCGCAGACAACATATAATTTCTGGAGGAGTCTGGGAAGCCCGGTCAATGGTATAATGGAAAAAGATGTTTTAAAGACGTATGCAGCGTCAGATCAGGTACAGCAAATGCCGTGTTACCCGTATGAAGGCTATTGCCGGATGATAGATGATGTTTTGGTGGTTAAGATTGCAGACAGACAGTAAACCGTGATACACAGAAAGAGCAGCGGAGAAATGGAGCAAACATGAATAAAACAAAAGCTTTTGCAAAAAAAATCTTAATACAGACAAAGGAGGATCTGGCGCCATACAAATGGGAATATCTGTTTGGTATCCTGTTTGTGTGCATCATCTTATTTTCTCAGATGTATGAAGATTTTTTTGCAACATACAGGCACGGGTTGAATTTCTGGCATGCACTTTCAGAGGGACATCCGCTCTCCTTTTATTCCTACGCAAAGGCGATCCCGGGAGCGACGCCGAATCGGGGGATCTCAAGCGGAGCAGCATACGATTTTACAATATATGCCGTATTTGCAGTGTGGAATCTTCCGGCGTGGATCTATGAGAAACTCTCCGGTAATTCTGCGGAAAGCAGCCTTTTATGCCTGATGTGGGGGAAAACGATGCTGGCAGCGGTGGTGGTTGCCAGTGCGACAGGTGTTAAGAAAATATACGGATTTGTTACCGGAGACCGGGAAGGGTCCGGGACGGTTCTGTTTGTATATTTGTTTTCCGGGATTCTGATAGTATCAGCATGTTTTATGGGACAGTATGATATTATCGGCGTGATGTTTGCCGTATATGGAGTGTATTACTATTTAAAAGGCGACTATAAGAAATTCTATCTCTTTTTCGCACCGGCAATCACCTGCAAGTATTTTGCATTGATTTTATTTGTATGTCTGGTACTGCTTTATGAGAAAAGAATATTATATATTATGAGGGACATGGTATTTGGCTGCTGGTTAGTGCCGGTGGAGAAACTCCTGTTCAGTCTGGGTAAAAGTTATGCGCAGATTCATCCGGAAGTGGAGATGGCGGCCCAGTCCGGTAAGAAAATAGCGGCTACGGGAATCTTATCTTCCAGAATGGGATATTTATTCTCGCTGCAGTATTTCATGGGTGTGGATTCCATCTCCATATTCGTGCTTGCGGCGGGCTTACTCATGGTATATTGTTATCTGCAGAAAAGAGAAGAAAATTACACATTTTACTACAAAACCATCTATGTGGCTTTTACGGCAAATATTTTCTTTATTATATTTACCTCCTGTCCGCCATATTGGGCAGTTCTGATTGTACCGTGGCTGGTGCTGATGGTATACTGTAACGGTGAAAACATCAAGTTAAATATAATTTTGGAGACAATAGGAACATGTTCGTTTCTCATATGGCGTATGGGCAGGGAACCCTATATCTTTAAAAGCTCCGGGTGCGAGGGCATGCTGATGTACTACCTTCTGGGCAAGCCGAATTTCTATAGAAACGGAATGGGTGACGTGATGCATGTCTTGATGGAGGGTACGCTGGCGGCGGCATTTAATTTGTGCAGATATGCATTCTATACGTGCATGATCGCTCTGGTGGTGGTCAACTTCCCGAGGGCCGGTAAGACCAGGTACGTGAAGCAGCCGCAGGAGACCGGCATGCGCGGGCTTCTCGTTTTCAGGGAAGTATGCGTGATCGGACTTATCATTTCGCCGATTATTCTTTATATCGTACAGGTTATATTTGCGCAGCAGATCATGGATGTGAATGTCGGAAACGATACAGTTATGCAGATTATACAATTACTCAGGGAATAACGGGCAGTTCCAGGCGGGGTAAAATCATTTTGTAATATACACGGTCTGTCTTTTATGATAATATTAAGAATGGTACTGATGCGGGGCAATACGATATGACGAGAGGACAGACAGCGGGAACGCCTGCCGGCACAGGGCGGCACATGTTTTATCAGACATGTGATTGCGGAATATGAGAAACACAGGATAATTTTGGAAGGTCAGGAGCAGAGAGATGATTAAGCTATCGGATTATATTTTTGAATATCTGGAATCCCGGGGGATAAAACAGGCGTTTATGCTTCCGGGGGGAGGGGCAATGCACCTTGATGATTCTCTCGGGAAATCCGGGATGGAATATGTCTGTTTTTTACATGAGCAGGGTGCTGCTATCGCAGCGGAGGCTTACGGACAGCATACTAATATGCCGGGTTTATTGCTTGTGACTTCCGGACCTGGTGCGACGAATGCCATTACGGGTGTAACAGCAGGCTGGATTGATTCAACGCCAATGTTTGTAATTTCCGGACAATCCAAGAGATCAGATCTTGTGGGCAATAGAGGAGTCAGGCAGATCGGATCGCAGGAGGTGCAGATTGTGCCGATGATTACCCCGATTACAAAATATGCGGTCCAGATCTTAAATCCTGCGGAAATAAAGTATCATTTGGACAGAGCTTTCTATGAGGCAACTAACGGGCGTAAGGGCCCCGTCTGGCTGGACATTCCGCTTGACGTACAGGCCAGTATGATCGACCCGGATGAACTCGAGGGATTCCAGGCGGAGCCGGTTTCGGGTAACGGACAGGCTGATGTGCCATTTGATATGGAGAATATAGTAAAAAAGATAAAATCGGCTAAGAAGCCGCTTATTTTGGCGGGAAACGGTATTATCAGTGCGGGCTGTGAAGAAGCTTTTTATCAGTTGGCAGATTATCTGGGAGTTCCCGTTCAGACGACCTGGAAGTCGATTGATTTAATGTGGGAAGATCATGCTTTATATGCAGGACATCCGGGAACCCTCGGGGACCGCGGAGCCAATTTTATAATACAGGAATGTGATCTGCTGCTTTCTCTGGGGGCAAGACTTGACAGCAGTATAACTGCTTTCAATGAAGAAAATTTTGCGCCGCAGGCTGAGAAAATAGTCGTCGATATTGACGAAGCGGAATTGAATAAATTTACTATGAAGATAGATGTACCTGTTTGCTGTGACATCGGCATTTTCCTGAAAACGCTTAATGAGAGACTGGCAAAAGAGCAGTGGAGTGATGAACACAGAGCAGAACTGGAGAAATGGAGAGTTCATTGTAAGGCAATCCGGGCAGAATATCCGGTGATTCTGCCGGAATATGCGCAGAAAGAGCAGTATGTGGATGGATATTATTTCACCGGAATTTTAAGCGATATGCTCGAGGAGAATGAAATTATTGTTCCCGAAAGCGCAGGCGTGACGACTGAAGCAACGATACAGGCATTCAGGAGCAAAAAGGGGCAGCATATGAAACATGCGGCGGGGCTGGGCTCCATGGGTTTTGCCCTTCCTTATTCCATAGGTTCCTGTCTGGCACATGGCAGGCGCAGGACGATTGCCATTGACGGTGACGGCGCATTTCAGTTAAATATTCAGGAACTGGAAACATTGCACAGACTACAGCTTCCTGTCAAATTTTTTATCTGGAACAATCAGGGCTATGCCAGTATAAGAGGAATGCAGAGAAATAACTTTAAAGGGCATTATGTGGCGAGCGATGCCGCCAGCGGGCTGACGATTCCTCATATTCTTAAAGTTGCACAGGCCTATGGGCTGAGTACTTTCAGAATAGAAAATAATAAAGAAATAGCAGAGACAGTAGCGCAGGTTTTAAAAACAGACGGTCCGGTTATTTGTGAAGTTATGGTAGACCCTGACGAGGTGGTTATGCCAAAGGTACAGTCCAAAATGGGCGAGAACGGGCAAATGATACCTGGAAAACTTGAGGATATGTGGCCTTTTATCGGAGAGAAATAGGGAGGACGCCTGGTGGGAAAGAAAAATTTCAAGATTGGACAAACGTATGTCGGAGAAGATTACCCTGTGTTCTTTATTGCAGAGATCGGGATTAATCACAATGGTGATCTGCAAATTGCAAAAAAGTTAATAGATGCTTCTTTTGCGTGCGGATGGGACAGTGTCAAATTTCAGAAAAGAGTTCCTGAGATTGCCGTTCCCGAAGAGCAGAAAAATGTAATGCGTGATACGCCATGGGGAAGAATGACTTATCTGGAATATAAGAAAAAGATTGAGTTCGGAAAAGAAGAGTATGATTATATTGATCAGTATTGTGCGGAAAAACCGATTATGTGGTCGTGTTCTCCGTGGGATATCCCGAGCCTGGAATTTCTGGTGGAGTACCATGTTCCTTATATTAAGATTGCATCGGCCAGCATCACGAATCTTGAGTTTGTAAAACGGGCCTGCGAGACAAAGATACCGATTATTCTTTCAACAGGAATGAGTACGTTGGAGGAAGTGGACAATGCGGTGGATATCCTGAACAAATATAGTGACGGAAATTTTGCGCTATTGCATACAAATTCAACATATCCCGCGAAGTCTGAAGATTTGAATTTACGTGCGATTCCCATGATGAAGAAGCGATATGACTGCGTGGTCGGATACAGCGGACACGAATATGATATCAATCCGACAACGATTGCCGCAACAGTGGGGGCAAAGATCATTGAAAGGCATATCACACTGGACCATAATATGTGGGGGACGGATCAGAAATCCAGCCTGGAAATACGAGGGATGGACTATGTGGTCAGAAGGATTCGTGATATGGAGAACTGTCTGGGAGACGCGAAGATCACTGTGACAGATGCAGAGAGAGAGGTCCGGAAGAAGCTGAGAGGATGATTCCGGCCGGCGAAAGTGAAAATGAAAAAGTATAGTTGATGACAGTGAAGCCAAAGGCTGAACTGTTACTATAATTGAGGACTACTGATGAGAGAAAAAAACATCAAACTATTCCTGACAGATTGCGATGGCTGCCTGACGGATGGAGGTATGTATTATACCGAGAGCGGGGATGAATTTAAAAAGTTTAATACACTTGATGGTATGGGCTTTCAGCTGTTGAGAGAGCAAGGTATTCTGACGGGAATTATAACCGGTGAGGAAACTAAAATAGTAGAGAGAAGAGCTGCCAAACTGAAAATGGATTTTTTAAGGCAGGGCGTGAAAGATAAATTAAGCGTTGTACGGGAAATCTGCGATCAGAACCATATTGAACTGTCGGAAGTTGCGTATGTCGGAGATGATATCAATGATTATGAAACGATTCAGGCGGTTGGCTTCGGGTGCAGCGTATCCAATGCCGTTGACAAAGTAAAAAGTGTTTCCAGATATGTTTCCAAAAAGTCCGGAGGAAAAGGTGCTGTCAGGGAAATTATAGACTGGGTATTGGAAGAGAACATTTGAGGAGGAAAGCAATACAATAAGAATGAATGTACTGATTACAGGAAAGAACGGATTCATAGGACGTAATTTAACAGAAAAACTAAAGGCCTGTAATCTGACTGCTCTGGGACGGCATGAACTGGATCTGCAGGATACAAAGGCTGTGGAGGATTACCTTCATAAAAATTATTTTGATGTGATACTTCATACGGCAAATGTACATTTGGCCGGCGATCTGGCTACGCAGAGATATAATACGCTTGACGGTAATCTGCGGATGTTCTTTAATCTGCAGCGCTGCAGCGGCTGTTACGGCAAAATGTATTATTTCGGGTCCGGTGCGGAATATGATATGCAGCATTATATTCCGGATATGAGAGAAGAATACTTTGACACACATATACCTTTGGACGCATATGGATTTTCCAAGTATATCATGTCAAAAGAATGTTGTGAATCAGGAAATATTTATGATTTACGATTATTTGGCGTATACGGGAAGTATGAGAGATGGGAGCGGCGCTTTATTTCCAATGCCATATGCAGGGCATTGAAAGGAAAAGACATTACCATTCAGAAAAATGTGTATTTTGATTATATATGGGTAGAGGATCTGTGTGACATTATGCAGTGGTTTCTGGAGAATGAACCGAAGCATAGACACTACAATGTCTGCAGAGGGTCTAAAATAGATCTGTACACATTGGCGCAGATGGTTCGTGAGATCCTGGAGACAGACTGCGATATTTCAGTGGCGGAAGCCGGATGGAAACCGGAATATACCGGAAATAATGAAAGACTATTGGCAGAACTCGGTGATTACCGGTTTACAGATTTCCGGGAATCCATAGTACAGTTATGCCGGTATTATAAAGAGAATATAGATATGATTGATGAGGAAAAACTGCTTTAGTGCAGAAGGAAACGTATCTATACGGAAAGACACGGAGGGGCGATGATGAGCGAAAAAGAGCTGATCGCAAAAAATATAAGAAATTATTTTAAGAATCATGAGAATAAAAAGATCGTCATCCTGCCGCTTCGCGACTTATCGGGAATCGTGAGGGATATCTTAAGAGAGGAATATGATTTATGCGAGCAGTTTCTGGTAGATAACTATGCCTTTGATATGGAGCATATTTTTCCGATGGACAAGATGCCGGATCCTTATAAAGAATGCGTTTTCTTTCTGGCGGTGTTTGGCACGACGGGGAAGGTATTGAAAGAGAAACTGTCGGAATATGTATCAGCAGACCGGATTGTCGATTTACTCTACGATGAGGAACGTGAAAAGGTATTTCAAAGTGATTCCAAGGTACACATTGATTTTGCATGTCCGGGATTTGCCAAATGCGGGACGACTTCCTTGCATTATGCTCTGGCACAGAATCCCAAAATATTTTTGCCGGAAGGGAAGGAAACATGGTTCCTGCGTTACAATATCAATGAAGACACGCATGAATCTTTTAAAAAGCATTATGAAAAGGCGAAGGGACGTAAGGACCTCATAAGAGGAATGATTGAGCCGTCTTATCGCAGCCAGGCTGATGAAGTGTACCGGTATTGCGGAAAGGATTTGAAACTCATTTTTTGTGTAAGGAATCCGGCGGACGTACTGTATTCTTATTTTAAGATGACAATGCGATGCGATCTGGGTACATTCAGTTCGGATTCGGTGGAATTAGCGATGATGGATGAGTTCGGACGGGTGTGTCCGGAAATGTTTGACAAATGGTCGCAGCAGTATCGGTACAGAGAACGGTATGCACATTATATCAAGGCATTTCTCGAGTTTTATCCGATGGAACAGATTAAAATCATTGCGGGTGAAGAGCTATATGCAGATGTATACAATCAGATGAATGATCTTCAGGAATTTCTGGGGATTGCGGAGAAAGACCGGATCGCGTACCGGGAATTTCCGCGTGAGAATATCGGAAGTCAGGTAGTGAAGGACAAAACCGGTCTGGAGATCAATCATGAGTTGTTTCAGCTGAACTTAAAGTTGACAAGAGCAGGTGATTTTCAATCGCTGGAATTGTTAAACAGTCTTCGCGATAAGACCGAAAAAATTACCATGGCTGACTATAATGCTCCAATGCTTGATTCTACCCGTCAGCATCTGATGGAATATTACATGGATGATATTTGTGAATTGGAGAAAATGATGGGAAAGAGCTTAAAAGGAGTCTGGTATTAACTGTATGAATTTTAAATCAGAAAATATATTTAGGAGATATGGATATGAACGAACGGCAGATCATTACAAATAATATACACAAATACTTTGAGACAAATAAGAATAAAAAGATAGTGATTTTGCCGTATAGAAATCTGTCTGGTGTTGTGAGCGACATCCTGAATGACGAATATAGCATACGGGAGCAGTTTATAGTGGATAATTACGCCTGCGACATGGATCATATTTATCCGATGAACCGGATGCCGGACGGGTATGAAGCGTGTACCTTTATGCTTGCTGCATTTGGCGGCACAAAAAAGGTATTGCATGAGATGCTGCTGGAATATGTTTCAGAAGACAGGATTGTTGACCTGCTGTTTGACGAAAACCGGGAAAAAGTTTTTCAGAGTGATTCCAAGGTACACATGGATTTCTTATGTCCGGGTTTTACAAAATGCGGCACTACTTCGATGCATTATGCACTGGCACAGAATCCCAAAATATTTCTGCCGAAGGTGAAGGAGACTTATTTCTTAAATTATGCGGTAGATGAGAAGGCGCATGAAGCATTTAAGAACCATTATAAACCGGAGGAAACTGCAGGAAGAATTGTAGGTGATATCGAGCCTGGATATAAAAACATGGCCGAGGATGTGTATCGGTATTGTGGAAGTGATTTAAAACTTATCTTTTGTGTAAGAAATCCGGTTGATGTGTTGTATTCCTACTACAAAATGGAAATGAGAAATGCACTGTTTATGCTGGAGGCAAGTACTTCGGGAACAGAGAGCAATGAATGGGATGGAAATGTGAGTCCGGAGCTGTTTGACAAGTGGGCAGTGAAGTACAGCTTCAGAGGGAGATATTCTGATTATATCAAATCCTATTTAAAGTATTATCCGATGGAACAAATCAAAATTATTGTCGGAGAAGAGTTATATGCAGACACGAAAAACGCTATGGATGACCTGCAGAGCTTTTTAGGCATACCGGAGAAAGATAAATTGGAATATCGGGAATTTCCCCGGGAAAATATAGGCAGCAAAGTAGCGAAAGATCAGATTGGATTAGAAATTAACAAGAACATACAGCAGCTTCGATATAAGCTGATACAAAAAGGAGATTTTCAATCGCTTGACTTACTATACAGTATTCGTGATAAGATTGAAGAGCTTACGCTGGTGGATTACAACGAACCCATGCTGGAATCTACCCGTCAGAATCTGCTGGATTATTATATGGACAGCATTCATGATCTGGAAGGGATGCTCGGAAGAAGCCTGCAGGGTGTGTGGTACTAATTGTTCAATCGCGGGATTTGTGTATGCGCGCTGCCTGTCACAAACCCGTTTATACGCTGTCTCAACAAGTTGAGACAAAAGCAGCGCGGAAATGGAGAGAATATGAGTGAATTAAGTCATCTGGATGCCCTGGAGGCAGAAGCGATCTATATTATGCGGGAGGTTGCTGCGGAGTGTGAGAAACCTGTCATGCTTTATTCTATCGGGAAAGACAGTTCGGTTATGCTTCATCTTGCGTTGAAAGCATTCTATCCGGAGAAACCGCCGTTTCCGTTTATGCATATCGACACTACATGGAAATTCCATGAAATGATAGAGTTTCGCGACCGCACAGCACATAAATACGGTCTGGAGATGCTGGTTTACACCAACGAGGAGGGCGTCCGTCAGGGCATTAATCCCTTTGACCACGGTGCGGCCTATACGGATATCATGAAGACACAGGCGTTGAAGCAGGCATTGGATCAATATGGCTTCACGGCAGCCTTCGGCGGCGGCAGACGTGACGAGGAGAAATCGAGAGCCAAAGAACGTATTTTTTCTTTCCGGAATGCGGAACATGCATGGGACCCTAAGAACCAGCGCCCGGAAATGTGGAAGGCGTATAACACGCGCATCAAAAAGGGAGAAAGCATACGGATCTTTCCGCTTTCCAACTGGACAGAAAAGGATATATGGCAGTATATCCGCAGAGAGAACATAGAGATTGTGCCCCTTTATTTTGCCAAGGAGCGGCCGGTGGTGTTCCGTGACGGTAATATCATTATGGTAGACGATGACCGCATGAAACTGCTTCCGGGCGAGAAGATAGAACAGAAAATGGTTCGGTTCCGTACATTGGGATGCTATCCTTTGACAGGGGGCGTGGAGTCTCATGCAGATACTCTGGATGCGATCATAGAGGAAACACTGAGCAGTGTTACTTCGGAGCGGACAAGTCGTGTCATTGATCATGAAGCGGCGGGGAGTATGGAGAGACGTAAGAGAGAGGGGTACTTCTAAGATGGGAAAAGGACTGTTGAAATTTATTACTTGTGGCAGCGTAGATGACGGAAAGTCCACGTTGATCGGTCATATGCTGTATGATGCCAAGCTGCTGTATGCAGATCAGGAGCGCGCGCTGGAGCTGGACAGCCGTGTGGGGAGCCGGGAAGGTATGATCGATTATTCCCTGCTTCTGGACGGGCTTATGGCGGAGCGGGAACAGGGAATTACCATTGACGTCGCTTACCGGTATTTTACGACGGATAACAGGAGCTTTATCGTGGCGGATACACCCGGACACGAAGAGTATACACGTAATATGGCTGTGGGAGCGTCATTTGCTGATCTGGCCGTTATTCTGGTGGATGCGACGCAGGGGATTCTGGTTCAGACGCGCCGGCATGCCAGAATCTGTGCTTTGATGGGGATACGTCATTTTGTATTTGCAGTAAATAAGATGGATCTGATTCATTATGAAAGCTATCGCTTTGAACGGATCGAGAGAGACTTAAGGCAGCTCTGCTTTGAACTCGGGCTTAATGATGCTGTCATTATTCCCGTGTCTGCTACGGAAGGTGATAATGTCACGAAGCTGTCGGAACGTATGCCCTGGTATAAAACACCGCAGTATTGCGGGAAGTCGTTACTGGATCATCTGGAGAACGTAGATGTGACGGACGGCGATCAGGAAACCGGATTTGTTATGCCCGTACAGCGGGTATGCCGTCCGAATCATACTTTCAGAGGATTTCAGGGGCAGATAGAGTCCGGCAGTGTTCGAGTGGGGGATGAACTGGATATTCTTCCGAGTAAAGAAAAGGCAAAAGTCAGTTCTATCCTGATCACGGATCATGAGAGCGAGTGTGCGAAGGCAGGACAGCCGGTCACCATACAGCTTGACCGTGAGGTAGACATATCCAGAGGCTGTGTACTGGCCAGGGATGCGGAACTTAAGGTCAGCAATATGTTTGCCGCAACGCTTCTCTGGATGGACGATGAGCAGTTGATGGCGGGAAGAAACTTTTATATTAAGCTTGGCACCAGATTGTTACCGGCAACGATTCTGAATATCAGATATAAGATAGATGTCAATTCCGGAGAGCATATTCCGGCGGAACAGATCTATAAAAATGAACTGGTTCACTGCGATGTAATATTATCTGAAAAGTGTGTGCTGGATAAATTTAGAGATCATAGGATGCTGGGAAGTTTTGTGCTGATCGACCGGATTACAAATATGACGTCCGCCTGCGGTGTGATTGAACATGCGCTGCGCCGCGGAGACAATCTGGTATGGCAGGAGACGGATATTACAAGGCAGCACAGAGCAGGTAAAATGGAACAGACACCTGCCACGATCTGGTTTACGGGATTATCGGGAGCCGGTAAGTCTACGCTTGCCAATGAACTGGAGAAGCGCCTGAATCTCCTGGGAAGATATACGATGCTTCTGGACGGCGATAATGTCCGAATGGGACTTAACAAAGATCTCGGGTTCAGGGAAAAGGATCGTGTTGAGAATATCCGGCGTATTTCCGAGGTTGCAAAACTCATGAATGATGCGGGTCTGATTGTGATGACTTCGTTTATTTCACCGTATCGGGCAGACCGTGAAAATGCCAGGGATATTATCGGGGCAGACAGTTTCATTGAGGTTTATGTAAGCACGCCGATTGAAGAGTGCGAACGGCGCGACGTGAAGCAACTGTATCAGAAGGCGCGGAATGGCGAAATTCCTAATTTTACCGGGGTCAATAGCCCCTATGAGGCGCCTGAAACCCCGGATATCACAGTAGATACCAGTGGAAAAAGCGTAGATGAGTGTGTGGAGGAGATTCTCGGAGCTGTTATGAAGAGAATAGAACCTGCATAGAAAGACAGGATTATTGCCGGTCGGAGGAGGAAGTTATGTGGGATAAGGAATTAGAAGTTGCAAAGAGAGCCGCTGTGGAGGCGGGGCGCGAAATCCTGCGGATTTATAATGAAAATACTGATCTGCAGGTAGAGTATAAAGAAGGTAACTCGCCGTTGACGATCGCTGATAAGGCATCCAATGCGATTATTGTAGAAGCGCTGAGAAGAGAGTTCCCGGGGCATGCCATTCTTTCGGAAGAGGAAAAGGATAATCGTGAGCGGCTTGATAACGATCTGTGCTTTGTGGTTGATCCCCTTGACGGCACGAAGGAATTTCTGAAGCGAAACGGTCAGTTTACGGTAAATATCGCGCTGGCATACCGGCATGAAACCGTCATGGGCGTGATCTACGTTCCTGTTACGGAAGAACTGTATTATGCCAGCAAAAACGACGGCGCATATCTGGAGGATGCCGCGCGTAACGTGACGAGACTGCATGTATCCGACTGCACGGAGACATCAGATTTTCGTGTTGTCATGAGCAGTTCGCACGGGTGTAAGGAGATGGATGACCTGATCCAGAAATACCAGTTCAAAAATCTCGTTAAGATCGGAAGCTCCCTGAAAGGGTGTCTGGTCGCCAGAGGAGATGCGGAAATCTATTACCGCCACAATCCGACCATGGAGTGGGATACGGCAGCCATGCAGTGTATTGTAGAAGAAGCGGGCGGTATTTTCCGCCAGATGGACAATACACCGATGCTTTATAACCGGGAAGATTCACTGAATGCGAAAGGATTTTATATCCTGAATCGCATGGAAAATCTGTTATAGGACCATCGTTTTATAGCGTTTTGCGTCAATGAAATCCGCAACGAAATCTGTCTGAGGATGGAGACAGATTTCTTCGGGGGTTCCGATCTGTTCTACGCGGCCTTCGTTCGTGACTATAATGGTGTCGGCTACCTCCATGGCTTCTTCCTGGTCATGCGTCACGAATATACTGGTGATGCCGACCCGTTCGATCATCTCTTTGAGCCAGGTGCGCAGTTCGCGGCGTACTTTTGCGTCGATGGCGGCAAAGGGTTCGTCTAAGAGCAGAAGCAGCGGGTTTGGAGCAAGCGCTCTGGCGAAAGCCACGCGCTGGCGCTGTCCGCCGGAGAGCTGATGCGGGTAACGTTTTCCCAGATCCTGCATGGAGATGAGTTCCAGAAGCTCTTCTACACGTTCTTTGATCTCATGCTTGCTTTTCTTTTGTACTTCCAGACCGAAGGCGATGTTATCAGCCACTGTCATATAGCGGAAGAGGGCATAGTTTTGAAACACAAAGCCGATCCCGCGTTTGTTGCCCGGCAGGGAATTAACCTTCACATTATTGATGATAATATCACCGGAGTCGGGTGTGTCCAGCCCGGCGATCATTCGCAGAATGGTTGTTTTACCGCTGCCGCTGGGACCGAGCAGAGCGGCGAGATCACCTTTTTCCACACTGAAATTTACATCGTTAGAGGCATGAAAACCGTCAAAAGTCTTATAGATATTTTTCATTTCCAGATACATATGATTGCCCTCTTTTCTATTTTCTCTTCCATTCAATCAGATTTCTGGCGATCAGGATCAGTACCGCCAGTATTACCAGCAAGGATGAAACCGCAAAAGCGGCGGTGGTATTAAACTCATTGTAAAGTATCTCTACATGCAGAGGCAGTGTGTTTGTTTTGCCCCTCAGGTGGCCGGAAATAACGGATACGGCGCCGAATTCTCCCATCGCGCGGGCTGTGCACAGTACGATGCCGTAGAGCAGTGCCCATTTAATATGGGGGAAGGTAATTTTGCGGAAGATGGTAAATCCGTTTGCGCCCATCAGAGCGGCCGCCTCTTCTTCGTCTTTACCCTGCGCATTGAGAACAGGCAGCAGTTCGCGGAAAACAAAAGGGAATGTGACAAATATCGTTGCCAGAATGATTCCCGGTACCGCAAATACGATTTTGATGCCGTGGGCTTTCAGAAAATCTCCCATCCAGCCTACATTTCCGAAGGTCAATATGAAGATCAGACCGGCTATGACCGGTGAGATCGAGAACGGAATGTCTATTAATGCGGACAGCAGCTGGCGCCCTCTGAAATAAAATTTCGACACCAGATATGAGGCGACGAC
>ERZ777011.1580-NODE-1580-length-23019-cov-37.796725_pt1 | contig 23019 bp, 18 predicted proteins | sample MGYA00374964_ERZ777011 | MGnify/ENA primary metagenome ERZ777011 (study PRJEB29310, sample SAMD00008975) | mouse gut metagenome | study: EMG produced TPA metagenomics assembly of the Metagenome analysis of fecal microbiota from mouse which was promoted... | reverse complement strand
AGGATTTCACAGTTACCGTCTCCACTGAGGAATACATCCGGAGATTCAGTAATTCCGAGTGTTTCATAAAGTATTGCAAAGAATGCCGGAATTATGGTAAGGTGTGGGTCTGTCCTCCGTTTTCGCATGATACGATGGCGGAACTGCGTCAATACGCCAATCTGTTTTTAGTAGCCACCAAAATCACACCGGACGGAAAGAAAATTCCGTTCTCGGAAGTAAACCGATTCTTTCGTCCTGAACGCCTGCGCATCGAAAAGCGACTGAGGGATATGGAAATGACATACGGAGGAAAGGCATTTGCTTACGCTGGAAGCTGCCTTTATTGTCCCGAAGGTACTTGTTCAAGGCTTGACAATCAACCGTGCCGGCATCCGGAATTGGTGAGACCCTCTCTTGAATCATACGGCCTCGATCTCGGAAAGACTGCATCAGAACTATTTGGCTTCCCATTGCTATGGAGCAATGACGGTTATCTACCCGAATATCTCACGCTGATCTGTGGTTTATTTCATAACGCTGAGAATATTTGTAAAAACAAATTAACAATATAGCGGCAATTCAAAATGGGTAAAAATCGCTTTCAATTATTTGAAAATCTCGTCCACACGATTTACAGCATCATCTTTCTTTTGGTCGATGATTTTTGCGTAGATTTGCGTTGTGGCTATATTCTTGTGTCCTAATAGCTTGCTTGTCGTGTAAAGGTCTACATCAAGTGTCAACATAAGGGTGGCGAATGTATGCCTGCTCACGTGGAATGTGATTTCTTTCTTCACATTAGCGGCTTTCGCCCAGTTGCCGAGAATAATGCTGACACGGCTTGTCGTAGGCAGACTGAAAACCTTGTCATCATCTGAAGCATCGCCACGCTCCGGCAGCCATTTCATAGCCTGTGACGAAAGGGGGAGATAAATCGGTGTGGCGGTTTTCTTCATCACAACCGACACGCGCCACTGGTCGCCGTCTTTATGGATCTGTCCCCATCGGAGTGCACGGATGTCGCTTGTACGGAGTCCGCAGTAACAGGAAAACAGAAATGCCTGTTTGACGGACTGACGTGTGGGGCACTCAGTGGCGATCAAGCGTTTCAGCTCGTCAATCTCCAGATAGTCGCGCTGACTCTCGACATGATACACGCGGTCGTTGGAGGAAAGTTTGTCAAAAGGGTTCTCCTTGATATAATCATGTCGCACAGCCCAGTTGAAAGTTGCGCTCAGAGCAGCGGAATATGACGCTATGCTGTTGGTGGAAAGCGGTCTTTTCATCCGAGACTTATAGTCATTCCGGAGATAGTTGATAAACTCGATGCAGTAGGTCTTATCAATCTGCTTTAAGGTCACGCCATCCCCACGGAACTGCGTCACTGCTTTCCTCAGGCTTGCCAGTCCCGACGGACCCATACTCTTGCCGTTGTCCTTAATCCATTGCTCATACATATTGATAAGGTCAATCAGTTTCAACCGTGAGTGAAGCATTGAGTTTGTAACGCCTTTTTCATTGTTGGTTAGCTGTATGATGCGGTCAGCCTTCACCTTGTTGGCAAGTGCGAGATTATGCTCGTTCAATGCCCGGCTTGCAGGATCAAGTTCAGGCACGATGTAGAGTTTTAGAAACTCGTATGTGCGTTTGCCGTCGCGGTATATATCAAGATAGATTGACTTGTTGCCGTTCTTCAATTCCTTGAAGCGGATTCTTACAGGCTCCTTAGCCTTTACTGATTTCCTGGGTCGTGCCATGTTAAGAGAGATTTAATCAAGTTGCAGACATTTCAGTTTTTCATCCATTGATGCAGGTTGGTGGTCAACCATGACGAGATAGGATTTCGCCGTTTTTGACGAAATACCCATAAGGGAACAGAAGGTGGCAACCTCAGCCCCGGTGGAAAGTATTAGGAACGCGAATGTGTTTCTCGCCAGAGAAAAATTCAAGCGTTTCTCAATCCCGGCTTTCCTCTGCCATAGTTTCAATATATTGTTTATTTCCGTATCTTTCGGCAATCCTTTGAAAATCAACCCCCGGTGGTTGGTAGTATCAGGTAGCCATCGTAAAGCATTAGACGAAAGGGGAATGAATATCTTACGGGAGCTGCACCATACAGATAACTTTCCATCCGGGGAAGTCTTCAGGTCTTTCCATTTCAGATTTACAATGTCGTATGCGATTAACCCTGTAAAAATGGAGAAAAGATAAGCCTGTTTGACCTGCGGACGCGATATGACAGGACACTGTGTTTCCATCAGCAGTCTGACTTCCTCGACCGAAAGAAATTGCTTCTGAGGACGCTCACGTGTTATACGGTCATGGATTTTTACGAAAAACAGAGGATTTCGGGAGATATAACCCTTTTCAACAGCCATATTCAATGCTCCGCTGAAAAGATAGATATATGACCTTGCAGTTGTCATTTTCAGTTTGCCGTGTACGCTGTGATAGTCATATCGGAGAAAATCAACCAAACCATCGCAGTAAGAGACATCTACATCGGACAGCATAACATCCTCGCCACGATATGCTGTCACAGCTCGGGACATTCCCATAATATTGCCTGCGGTGGATTTATCACCACGACCCAGTATAAAAGTATGATATTCTTTGATTGCCTTTGCAAGTGGAACATCCGGCAAAGAAGTCTCTATCTCTACTTCTTTCTCCGAAGCGGTCAGCTCATCCATTCTGCGATGTTGAATCTCCATCGCCTTTTGCATCACAGCCTTGTTCTCACCTTTCGCTTTTCGGCTTGTCTCGGGTAACAAATACAACCTCAGGCTTTCGCGGATACGTTTTCCGTTACTGTAATAGTCAAGATAGAGGGACTTACGTCCTCCGCATATCTCTTTGTATTTCAGGCTTATTCTTGCCTTGGGGGGATTCATGAGAATTATATTTGTTACTATATGGTCATTTTACTGATGTAAAATTACAAAATATTTTCAAAAGTAACAAATAAGTAGCAATTAAAGTAACAAAATAAACCTGCCAGTAGGGAACAAAGGAATCAAATCATAAATCTTAATCAAGCCTAAATATCCTATAATTAGAGTATCTACATTCTTATTTATTCCTATTACTTACACGATGTGAAGATAGTAAACATATTGGAATATCTTGTCTACCCTACCGACCCTCGCTACCAGCATAAACCCTATGTCGTAAACTTCACCATGCGCAGATACGAAATCGGAGGCTATGCCAAATTTACAGGGAAAGACAATATTATGACCGGCTCGGGCAGCGGGATGGCCTATGGCAAGATGGCCTATAAGAGCATGACTTACGACCTCGTGGTTTCCGACAGATACACCGACCGTCACAATCAGGGCTCTGACCGGAAACAGATATTCCGTTTCCCCGAAGCCGACGGCTCTCTGAAAGAGATTACGCGGGAAAACGTCATGGACTACAGCCGGTTGCAGCGGAACAATCTCGGCATATCTTTCCGTGCCGTCTACGGGACTGAAAAAATCTCCATATCCAACACAGTCTCTCTGGATGCCACAAACCGTCCACGCCTCAACACTGATGGTTCAGTGATTTTCACTCCCGATATTTACAGTCAGTCAGACTACAGCTCAACGGCAAGCTCTAATGTTATATATCCCACTTGGACCGGCAACTTTTATTTTGATATCGGCCACGGTTATCAGTTAAACGCCGTGACACAGTTGCAGTATCAGCACACGACAAGCAACAGCACCTATCGTGGCGCTGGTGAGACCGCTATTGTCAATAATGCCCGCGACAAGGCGATGTTGGGTCAGCTGATGGTGCAGCTCAACAAGAATATCAATGACCGGAATACGGTAGACGTGCAGGCATACTATGTAGTCAACCACGACAAAGTAGACTACTTAGGCTCAACCCGCTCGACCGACCGTTTCAGGCAGATTGCCTACGGTGCTCTCGCCGGATACTCATATAATGCGGAAAAATTCTACGGACGCTTTGAAGGTGGCATAATCGGCGAACAAAACAAAATCGACAACACGACGATGTCTGACATTCTCCCTCTCTTCAATCTCAACATGCAATATGTCTTCAACGATAAAAATTCGCTCAATTTTTCCGCAAACTATAACTGCAATTTCGTTGACCAGTCCGACAAGACATCTACAATCCTACAGGAGAATGAACTTCTCTACAAGACAGGTAACCCCGACCTCAAAAACACGCGGTGGGGAGCGGCTGACCTCCAATACACTTGGCTTCCGAATAATCGATTTCAAATTGCAGCCTCAGGCGGCTGGAGTCAGTATTTTGACAGACCTGTCCCGATGTTCACACCCACAGGGCCCGACGGCATGATGCTCCGCTCCATAGTAAACAGCGGCGACTGCCGAAATTTTGATGTCGGCGTCTCGTTTACGGCACGTCTGTTCAAACGATCACTTGTCTTACAGCTACAGCCACGCATGTGGTTCGGCAAACTGACAGGAATATACAACGACTCTTACAACTACCTGATGGTCTCGGCCAGCGCCACATACTACTTTAAACCGTTCTATGCCTCACTGTATTATTCGACGGCAGACCGTGGACTTGTGCAGTATTCACTCAATGAAACCTTCACCCGAGGCAAGTCGCTATATCAGTTTAAACTCGGCTGGCGAAATAAAAACTGGAACATCAGCGTCGCAGCCGTAAATATCTTCCGCAAAAGCTGGATAGACCAGACATCCAGTCTCAAAAGCGAGTACTTTGACCAGTATAACACTGTATACAATTCCAGCAGTCACAGATGCATTCGTCTTACGGCAAGCTACACCTTTGGCTTCGGCAAGAAAATCAAAAGAGGCGACGAAATTCAAACCATAACCTCATCCGGCTCAGCTATAATGAAATAAAGACAATAAATAATCTGGATTGTGTCGGGATTCCGGCGTCACCGCCGATGGAGTCCTGACACCATTATTATCTTGTCGTCAAACAATCATGCAACTCAAAAAGTTTTTTGGTTAATCGGCGGAAGTTATGTAGATTTGCATAGATAAAAAATCCATGTAAACCGGTTGAATAATGAAACGCAGTTTTATATCTATTTTTATGTCCGTGGCGGCTGTCTCTGCTTTCGGATGGGGGCAAAAAGGTCACGACGTGACAGCTTTTATAGCCGAAAATCATCTTACACCCACAACCCGGGCGGCTGTCGATTCGCTGCTCGAAGGCCGTTCGATGGTCTATTGGGCAAACTGGCTTGACAACGCAAGCCATACTCCCGAGTATGCCTACACTAAAACTTGGCACTACAAAAACGTCGATGAAGGCGAACGCTATGAAGAAGCCCAAGCCAACCCATCGGGAGATGCAGTCACTGCCATCAAGGCTCAGATTGAAACCCTCACCGGCAAAGATACTCCTTTGAATGATTCACAGCTCGCCCTTAAAATACTCGTCCATGTGATGGGCGACCTCCACCAGCCACTCCACATGGGCCATGCCACAGATCTCGGGGGCAACCGAACGCAAGTCAAATATTTCGGCCGCGACACAAACCTTCATTCCGTATGGGACTCTTCAATCCCAGAATCGGCTCACAAATGGAGCTATACGGAATGGCAGAACCAGATTGACCGCGTGCCCGAAACCGTAGAAGCAGAAATCATTTCCGGCACAATCGACGACTGGGCCAAACAGACAATAGAAATATGCGACGACGTTTACAAAGCATTTCCAGTCGGCTCTAAGATCTCATACAATGAAGTAGCGGAGTGGACACTTGTCGTCGAGAATCAATTCCTCAACGGCGGCCTTCGCCTCGCCCACGTGCTGAATCTGATTTTCGACCCCGCCTACCGCTCGTCGTCCACATCAACAATCGTCAGATAGACATCCATTTTGAAAGCATAAAACCCGGCAACAAGGGGGCTGAGTCCTGAAAACGGAATCAGTCCCTGTTTTTTCATCCAACACCCACATCCGACCATACAGCATTGTTATGTCGGTTATGTCATTTCCTATATTATGCGGATCAAAAGCCATTATTACAGCCAAGCCATCGTCACTTCACAGAAAGGATATATCCTCTTTTCTTAATCGACGCAATTGAAACTGACGGATCTGTCAGCATCCGGCGGATATATGTTATCTGCACGTTAAGAGCGAGAGAGTTTGAATAGCTTGAATCGCCCCATATCCTGTCGAGTATCACATCACGCTCTACCGTATTACCCAAATTGTCGGCAAGCATTTGGAGAATTTCTGTCTGGCGTACTGAAAGTGAGTGGGTTTCTCCACGGTAGGTCAGCGAAGAGAGATTGGGACGGAAAATGGTATCACCCAACTGATACTCTACATCCTGATTCACCGTCATGCTTTCAAACCGTTCATTGATCTTGGCAATCAGCTCTTCAGGATAAAACGGTTTTGGTATATAGTCGTTCCCTTTGAGAGAAAAACCGTGCAGACGGTCTACCTTGTCTGTCCTGTCCGTAAGAAAGAAAATAATCACCCTCTTGTCATTCTGCCTGATAATCCGTGCCATTTCAAATCCGTCGAGTTCAGGCATATTTATATCAAGCAGAATCAGATCGGGGCGGATTTCACGATACATCTCCAACCCAACCCTCCCGTTGTTGGCATAGGTTACCTCATAGCCTTCCGACTCGATAAAGCGCTTGAGAAGCATCGAGTTTTTTATGTCATCATCAACCAATAGAATTTTAATCGCTTTCATCATTGCGGTAATCTTATTGTGAAACATGTCCCCTTGCCTTCGTCGCTCTCAGCGGATATAGATCCGCCATGAGCATCGACCAGCAATTTCACATACGCAAGTCCAAGTCCCATTCCGGGCTGCTCTCCGGCTAAAGCCTTTCCGCGATAGAAACGCTGGAATATATGCTTAAGATCGCCTGACGAAATGCCATTGCCTGTATCGCTTATGTGAAGTTCGACATTTCCGTTGTTCTCAATTGCGTCTGCTTTGATTTCAACCGAATCACCTGAATACTTCACGGCATTTTCAAAGAGATTATTCAATATATTATATAAATGTGACCGGTCGGCTGACACCTCAACCGATTTATCAATATTGTTGCTGACTCTTACAGTCTTACCGGGAGGCAACACCGTCGCCGACGCCACGGTCTCAAACAGCTCATGCAGATTGACACATTGAATATTCAAGGGTATTTGCTCCACATTGTTGAAGGTTATGTCCCTCAGTTTCGAGAAATAGGCCGAAAGATTGTCAAGGGCATTTCTTGTTTCAGACAACAATTCTTTCTTTACATCCCTGTCCTCCATCATCCGTGGGTTCTCCAACCCTGACACACACATTTTTAGCGTGGAAATCGGTCGTTTAAGCTCATGAATCATCGTAGTGACAAAACTGTTGCGCATCCTGTCGAGCCGCGACAGCTTCAACACTGTGGAAAATTGCAAAACAAGACAGATGATGAGCATACACGACGCCAGCAGGGTTATGATAAGTGCCTGCCACATCTCCGGCAAAACATCGAAGGGATTGATCTGGCTTATTATACATACGGTTTTCCCTTGCAACTCAGAATAAGGAATTGTCATTGTCAGGGCCGGCGAGAAAACTGAAATGTGGTCTGTTACCGTCGTATTCCATACCATACTGTCGGCTTCAATCAGTCGTATGCGGGCTTTTATTCCGGATTTATGCAAAATTGAGTCAATGCCTTCCACGGCAAACGGACATTTTCTTTCAATCTGGACATTGCTTGTGGCAAGCCACGCCTGACTTTCATCTCTGGCGCCCGATGCGTCGAAAACCATCGAATCAACCGGTGTCGCCATCTGAACCTGAGCAAGATCCATCGCCCGCTGTTTCTGCCCCTCTGAAAGAGGCGTTCCCGGTTCTAATCCGAGGAGTTCGTGGGCAGAAAAGAGATATGTATAAATTTTAGAAGTACGCGTCGTCTTTACCGTATCGCCATACTCCTGTTTCAAGGAAAATGTCGGGACAGAGAATACTTCGGCGTTGTTTCCATTTTGCTTCAAAGAATCAGCGCTTTTATCAGGTCTTTTTGCCCTGATTGCATTATAATCGTCCACACATGCCGTGATTCTTTCACTCAAATTCCTGTCATATTCCTTGAGCGAAAACTCATAGCGGCCATACAGCCAATACATCTGCATTCCGAGGAAAGCGATGATAGCAATGATTGTGATTATATAAAGAGTCTTTATCCGTTTTTCCATGATGCAAAATTAAACAATTTTAATTTGTCGGAGTGACTGTATATCAAGCTATTTGCCTGACAGTAATAATTTAGTAACAATTCCATAATGTTTGAGTAATGATTATTTTCGGCTCTAAGACCGGCTCGCAAGTAACTTTGCAGCAAGAAAATCAATCAACAAAAGACAACAGACATGAAAAAATCTTTTTTATTTCTTACCATCGTTCTTACCATCTGGGCTACAGTATCAGGAAAAGTCGTGCGCCGTCAACTCAGCATCTTTCCAAACACTGTCCCCGAAACAGAAACACTTGCCAATGAGACAATGGAGTTTGTCTATGACTACCGCTGCTGCGTAGATACCACAGGCTTGCTTGACGACAACATATCAAGCGACAATATGCTCCTTCAGATAGGGCCGGACGGACTCTCGAAGTTCTCAAGCTACAAGAACCTCACTGTTGATTCCATTCTCATGCGCTCTACTTCAGAACAGATAGCCGATGCAGCAATGGAAGGAAAGCTCAGCAACGGTGAGTTCATGACCATCTACAAAAATTATCCGTCAGGAAAACTCACACACACTGAAAAAATATGTCAGGACTGGTTTCGCTACGACGAGGAGATGCCGAAGTTCGACTGGGTACTAACCGATTCGGTCATAACCGTACTCGGTTACGAATGCCGGAGCGCACGCTGCAAGTTCCGCGGACGCGAGTGGACTGTATTCTACACCGAGGATATTCCCCTGATGGACGGTCCTTGGAAACTCCACGGTCTTCCCGGTCTCATCATGAAGGCTTCGGATGAGAACGGACACTACACTTTCGAGTGCATAGGTATCCGATCGAAAGCCGACCGCCCCATCACCATCTACAAAGTGCCCTTCAACAAAACAGACCGTATGACACCAAACATCGTTATGAAATCAATCCTTACGCCTATTATGAAGCGACGACAGGCGGTCATATCACAGTCACCGACATGGAAGGAAATCCATCGCTTGACGCATACGACCCCATAGAACTGCCATACGATTACCTCGAACTTGACTGGAAGAAATGAACAGATACAGCTTTTTTATATTTTGCGTTTTCCTCGGTCTGCTGTCGGTTTCGGCAGCAGACCCGGGTGAACTGCGTGGCAAAGTCGTTGATACCGATACAAATGAACCCATAACCGGATGTATCGTGAAATCCAAAGGTGCGTTTACCTCAACCGACAAAGATGGCCGCTTCGTGATCACTCCCAAATCCGATGCTGACTCCATATCGTTCCGCTTCATGGGCTACGAATCTCTGTCTCTACCCGTAACCGCCGACTTTTCTTGTGTACGTCTTAGTCCCAGAGCCACGCAACTGAACGACGTGATAGTCAAAGCTCCCGATATATATGCCAAAGGTGACACACTTGTGTTCAATGTGGCTAAATATGCAAATGCAAAGGACAATGCCATCATTGATGTCATCAAGCGTCTGCCCGGTATAAAAGTGAAGGATGACGGCACTATAGAGTATCAGGGAAAGCCAATCAATAAATTCTATCTCGATGGCAACGACTTCATAGGTGGCCAATACGGTCTTGCCACCAACAACATCTCGCATAAGGATGTTGCATCAGTCGAAGTGATGGAAAACCATCAGCCTGTCAAGGCTCTTGAAGGCATCGAGTTCCCGGAGGAGGCAGGTATCAATCTCAAACTGAAGGATGATGCCCGCAGCCGATGGGTAGGCGTTGCGCAGGTGGCAGCCGGAGCTCAGCCATTACTCTACGACGGTTCGCTGTTCACAATGCGCATGGCTTCCAAAATTCAGAATATGTTTACATTAAAAGCCGACAATACAGGATGGAACCCGGCAAATGAGATACGGGAGCATGATTTTGACGATATGTTCTCTTCGGACTATACCGCCACCCTTTGGCCTGAGTACATTTCCGCCGACATTATCAACGCACCACTGACTGAGAAGCGCACCCGCGACAACCTGTCATGGCTGGCCAACGCGATAACGGCATGGAAAAAGAATGATACTTCAATGCGATTAAAACTCAATTATATGGGCGACCGCCTTGACTACAATTCCGGGATGACCACCGATTATTTCAGCTCGCAGATTCCTCAGTTCGTCCAGAATAATGCACAGCGGACTCAGACACATGATATGTCGGCTCAGTTCTATAGCCAGACTAACAAGCGTGATTATTTCCTTAAGGAAAAATTTACGGTAGCGGGAATATGGGACAAGTCCAACTCGACAGTGACCGGGTCTTATGGCCTTGCCCAGCGTGTTGACCGAAAGAGTTTCTCTGCCTCAAACGACCTGAAACTTGTGAAGCGCAATGAGAAAAAACTCTTCACTCTTATATCGCGAAACACTTTCGGGCATAATCCGGACCTATTGACAGTGGCCGGTGACGAAGATGCTGTGCAGAGTCTTGGAACTACTGATTTCCGAAGCACCACGGAAACCAGATTCGGAAAGATGACACGTTTCTGGAAATATTATTTAACTGCCGGACTTGATCTTGACTGGCACCGTATGAACAGTTCTCTTGCCGGACTTGGCGAATTTGACAACAACGGAATCCATGAAGCATTCCTGTCTAATCTATACGCCACTCCACAGATTGATTATGAACGTAACGGCTGGCGCGCATCGCTTCGGATACCGCTGAAATGGCTGCATCACTCCGTGGCCGGCCGACATGATTATGTCAATACATCCCCGCGTCTATATGTCAGACGGCAACTGACTTCCAAATCAGACGTTTCCGGTTCGGTGGCCTATAGTCTCGGTTCTCCGCAGCCATATATGAATATCACTGCCCCGGTGCTTTCCGACTACCGTAACCTCTTCATTGCGGATAACTCCGACAAATATTCACAGAAGATCGCGGCCACGCTCTCTTATCGTTATCGTAATCCGTTGAAGTCTCTGTTTTTCAACCTTTCGGCAACATATAACCACAGTCGTACATCAATAATGTCAAACCAGTTGTTTATAGACGACTTCATAGTGTCGACCTATGCGCAACGTTTGAATAACAGCAATTCATGGTATGTCAACGGCGGTTTCAGCAAGGGACTTGGACACAGCAGGATAGTGGTAGGTTGCGATATCAATGCCTCTGTGTCGTCCGCTTCCTCCATGCGCGATTACGATGTGATACCATACCGCCAGATGACAGCCGGTGTAAAACCCTACTTCAAAGGAAGTCTGTTGAAATGGCTCTCGGCCAATTATGAAGCAGACTATGGATTCTCAGAGCTGAAAATCAACGGCAAAACTAATGACTATCATACCTTCAGGCAGAATATTTTTACAACTATAATCCCCAGCGACATTGTGCAGTTTACCATAGGAGCCGAGCATTTTCTGACCCGTTTCCCCGAAGGGAACACTGCAAATCTCCTACTCATTGACGCCTCAGCGGTGTGGCGTCTTAACAACAAAGTACGGCTATCGCTTACAGCCGACAACCTGCTCAACCGGCGTAGCTACGAATATGTCAACTACGGTACACTATCCCGTTCCGAACACCACTTCCTGATACGCCGGCGCAGCATCCTCGCCTCTGTCCAATACCGCTTCTGACAAGTCAAGTCCCCGACATCACTGCCGAGGACTTGACTGTCAATATGATTAAGCTGTTTTTTATTTCAGAATACCTGATGACGCACCAGCCTGTCTGGTTATATCATCTCCTTGTTTCACTTTCTTACCAAAACCGAGTGTATATGTTACTGAAAGCTGAACAAACGCATGACCTGACGCATTGCTGCTACATTTATTGACTGAATAATTCTCGCTGTGCATCGTTTCGTATGATGATCTCCAGTTCCACCTTTGAAGATTCTGAGCTGTCAGCCGAATATTCCACGACGCATTGCTCCATCCTGCCTGCAAGACAAAAGCATCCTTGTTTTTCGTCCATATCCCGGAAATGGAATTATAATTGTCGGTTGCATTTTCCGAATTATATGATATGGCAAAATTGAAATTGCCTAAATAATATAGCGCCTGTAGATAGAAGTTGATACAGGAGTGGTTTATGCTGTATGGCAATCCATTGTGGACATAAAGCTGAGCCAGTTGCCCTGACAGATAGAGCTTGCCATCAAGAAAATTGGAAGAAGCATTTATCCCGTAGTTGTAATGACCGAACTTGCCTACAGGCTGTTGAATCGTTCTGATTATACCTTCCGAAGTCGCCTCATAGACAAACACCGCCCGGTTACCCACAAGCCATGAATTAGCGAAAACGGTCATGTTGAATCTGTTTGATGGAATGAATGTGTAGTTTATGCCTATATCATAACTTCTGTGAGACTTCAATAGCGGGTTGCCTGTATGCCAGAGAAATGGAGACACCTGAATGATATTGTCGCTTTTATAGTTGGATGAGGGTGGCCATACTGAATAATGGAACACCGCACCAAATGAGTTCTTTCTGTCAGGCACAAATCTGAATGAGGCATCGATATATGGATAGTCTGAGATTGCCTTGTTGTCATTAAGGTCTGTTGCCAGCCAGTTCCACCCGAAGCCTAAAGATGTGGAGACTTTCTTCTCGGCAAAACTATAGGTAGCGCCAATCTGTCCGAATTTAGTTGTTGAATTGTCAAGAGCATTGACCGAACCTGAATAGTCGGTGCGGTTATGTTCATATAGTCCTCTGATATGTGTCATTATAGAATGTTTCTCACCGAAGGTCTGACTGTAATTCAATCCAATGTTTCCCTTATGGGTATTATCTCCAGCATTGTTATATATTGAAGCGATATCAGTCTCTGAATATTGTGAGCTTTGATTGGTGTGGGAATATGAATAACCAAGTGACGCTGTAAGAGAATTATCCTCAGGGAGACTGAAAAAATAATATCCATTGTAATTAAGATATTTTGCTTTTGAGTCTGCAATGGATTCATAATATGACCGGCCTAAAAGATTGTCTGTATATTTTACCTCTCCTGTATTGTAGTCATGTGGTGTGGCGTCAAGTCCAATGGAAATCTGACTGTTGGCCGTAATCTTATCTCCTGAGTACAAGGCTCTGAAACTTGTCTCATAATTACGTCTGCGGTATCTGGAGGTCTCCGTCCGAGACTCACGCTGAAAACTTTTTATTTCGCCGTCATCCTGAGGCAGCCGGAACGTCTCGGTCTGATCCACTCCGAAATGGTCGTTAGACATATAATAACCATAGCACATTATATCGTATGTCATCTTGTTTTTCACAAATCGGACATTGCCTTGCAGAAATCCGGAATTTGCAATGAAATTCTCTGTCCCCAAAGCTTTCACATATCCGCCATATTCATATTGTGTCATTCTGAAATTGATGACGTATCTATTACCCTGAAATCTTGGATCTGATGGATATTCGAGGTATTCCACGCATCTGACATCCGACATTCTCATCATTTTAAGATCATTCTCCGATGCCGGAACATAGTCTATGTAGATAGCTACCGGCTGATTGGAGGCTGTAGTTACAACGGATGAACCTAACTTTACATTAAGTTGAGGAATTGCCATCCTGACAAGCAGATCAGTCGCGGTCTGGGAAGCGTCCTTCTGTCGTTGGGTAGGTCTGTAGATACTTTTATCAGACAATAACAAGGCATTATCTCCTTCTACTTTAACGGATTGCAGATTGATAGGCAACTCCTTCATTAGAATTGTGCCCATATCAAACGTACTGGACTCTTTATAGGTCGTTTCATAACCGAGGCATGACAATTTGCCGACTACTCCTTGTTTGTCACAAGGTATCGAGAATCGTCCTGCCTCATCGGTTATGCCGTATGTGATGACAGTCGAATCTTTGGGCGCCAGCAGCATCACTGTCGCCGCAACCACAGGGTCGTTGTCGTTACCGATTGCTCGGCCCGTATAGCAGAATTTTCCATGTTGCAGTGCCTCGATATAGTAATTATGGTCTTTTTTGATAATTGATATTAGATTAAGTCCGATTGTCAGACGCAAGGCTTCATAGGCATCATCAGTATGTATTCTTGCTGACGTTTTGTAGTTATCGAGTTCCTTGTATATAAATGTGATATTTACATCGGGATGGTCTTTGCAGATTCTGATGATAGCTTCTGATATGGGCGTGTTGTCAAACGAATAGTCGTATTCGTATGCACCGGCTGAAATGCAGGTCATCGCAACCATTATCAGGGTCAGGATAGTTTTCTTGCTGCGCAAGCGATAGGTCGATAACATTTTCAGTCGATGTTTAGGATATTTCCGTTTTGCCTGATACTAATCTGCTCAAATGTGTTGAGCTGCCCAACAACGTCGTCAAGCGTCAACGACGGATCGAGTTTGTAGTAAAGATGCAGTGATGCCGCATCCTTGTTGTTGAACCTGACCTCTACACCGTATGTGTCGGCGACCTCTTTCATTATCTTTTCAAGAGGCTCATTCTCAAACAATACAGGAGTCTGACTAACTTTTACAGTATCGCTATATACGGTAATGCTATCTGTTGAAACGACAGCGACTGATGGCGCAACAGCCCCATCCTCAGCGGTCGATTGCGGTTTATGGCCGGTCACAGCCACAGTGACAACAAATCCCGCTGCAACGGCAATGATTGATGAGCCTATTATGGCTGCGATTGAGGCTGCGCGACTGCCACGCCATAAGAATGAACGATGCGGGCTGACAGCATGTTTCGCCGAAAAGGTCTCCCATTCGGCATCGACATCTATCTCTCTTCCGGCTTCTATCGCAGAATCGGTTTTGCAAAGAAGATTGTAAATCTCTCTGGTTTCCGAATCCGACAGTATTTCAGTCAGCTGCTTTGGCGTATAATTTTCCGGGTGCTCTATAATATCAAGCACCACATCATATTTTGACTCATACTTCTCCATTTTCATTGAGTTTTTTGCGGATGATTGTAATTGCATGACTCAGATGACGATACACGGCAGTCTCGCTTATGCCCATTACCGCTGCGACTCTGGCAAAGGGCAAACCGTCGGAGAACCGCAGTTCCATCACCCATCGTGCCTGAGGAGAGATTTCAGACTTGATCAGACCGTAAATCCGGGCAATTGTTTCATCATCAGGCCAATCCTCGGTGTCATATTCATCATTGTCAAGGAAATAACGGTTAGCTATGCGCTGATGAATCTCACAGTCCCGGATATGGTTAAGACAGCGGTTGCGGATTGCCCGCAAAAGATAGGGACGCGATAAAACGTGTCCGCCGAGTCGTGAGTCGAGTAGCGAGACAAACACATCGTGTACGATGTCGCGCGCAAAATCATCGTCGTGCAGAAGTGCCACGGCCATCCGGTACATCTGCGCATAATGTGCTTTGAAAAGCTGCTCTATGTCGTTTCTGTTCGTCATACATTAATAAGACACACAACATCCGCAAAACTCAACCCTGAAAAAGAAAAATTTTTGAGAAAATCACATATCTATCTGTAAAGTTACTGAAAACAATCCGATTACACATTAAAATATTCGCCTCATGTCAATATAATACCATACACCCCTGACAGCACGGAGCAAATTTTACCGATATTACATCAAACAATAAAAAATCAGCCATTCAGTTTCAATAAGAAACCGAGTGGCTGATCGTCTTGATATACTCACAGTAAATCCTAAAATCGACTGTGTGAGACTATGATATTGACAGTCAGTTTATATCGTTTCTAATTTTCGGCAGGAAACAGGTTGCAGAATCCCTGCTTGTTGAACTGATAGTACATTTCTATGCGTTCCGGTGTGTCGTTTTCAAGCAGAAGAAGCAGTTCCTTCGCAAATTCAAGGGCAGCAGAACCATTGGCCGTCACTATCATCTTGTCGCTGACAGCCTGAGCATGGACATATCCGGCTGTATTAGTATAATTTTCACCGCCCCACAGTTTCAATTGTTCCGGTCCGTTGCCGGTGTGTGTGACCGCGTTAAGAAAACCGTGTTTTGCCATAAAGGAAGCAGCATTGCAGATTGCACCTACAACCTTACCTCTCTCAATGGCTTGTCTGACAATCGCCACAACCTTATCCGCGACAGGCGTACTCCAACCGAAGCCACCAATCAATACCAATGCCGCATAATCGTCAGGCATCGTCTCAAATGAATAGTTGGCCATCGTGCGGAAACCGCCTATTGACTTGACCGACTCCAAAGTCGGAGCTAAAACCTTATTGACGTATTTCGGATTTTCTTTAAGCGCGAACTCATCGGAAGCTATGGCCTGTGAAAGATATACAGCCTCATGTGCCGCATAGTCCGGCAAAAGAACATATAGAATCTCGTTGCTCATCTTTAGTTATATTTATTTTTTCCAGAATGTAGGGGTGAAGAGAATCAGAACAGTGAACAGTTCAAGACGACCGATCATCATAATTATGGCCAATAACCATTTACCAACGTCAGGGACAAGAGCATACGAACCTCCATAGCCTGTGACACCCGCCCCAAGACCGGTATTGCTTATGCAGGAGAATGCCGAGAAAAACGAATCGACCAACGGAAGTCCCAAAGCAGTGAGAATGATGCCTCCCGCCATGATAATCATGACATACAGACAAAGAAAGGCAATAACCTTCGACACTGTCTCATGTGGAATCACACGCCGGTTGACACGGACTGTAAAGATGTTGTTCGGATAAACGCACCTTACAATCTCGTTACGGCAGTTTTTCAATAGATAAATAAGACGGTCAATCTTCGCGCCTCCACTGGTAGAGCCGGCACACGCTCCAAAAAACATCAGGGCAAATACAAGCGACAGCGTGAACGTACCCCAGTTCGAGAAGTCGGAGACCTCATAGCCCGTCGACGTGATAGTCGACACTATCTGGAACAAGGGATCAAGCGTGACCGACTTTATGGAATAAGCCTGTCCGTGATAGAATATGGCGATGACAAACAGCACGTAGCACACAAAAATTATACCTACATAAGCTCTGAACACATCATTTTGCCATATCGGCTTGAAATCACCGTGAGCCGCACGGTAAAGCAACACGAAGCTCGTCCCGCCAAGGAACATGAACACTGTCACCACCGATTCTATATATATAGAATCCCATGCCTCGATACTTGCATCGGCCGTAGAGAATCCGCCGGTCGACATTGTGCTGAACGCATGACATATCGCTTCGAACGTATCCATCGGGCCTATTATAAGCAATATAAAAAGTACAAGGGTCAGCACAATATAGATGAGCCACAGTCCCTTGGCCGTCTGCGAGATACGGGGACGCAACTTGTCGTGTGTAATACCCGTCACCTCCGCGTTAAACATCTGCATGCCACCCGAATGATTGAGCATCGGGACTACAGCCAAGGTAAAAAGAATTATACCCATGCCGCCTATCCACTGCATCAGGCTACGCCACATGACAATACCGTGGCTGAGATGACTGATAGAATCCATGACCGTCGCCCCGGTAGTGGTGAATCCCGACATAGCCTCAAAAAAGGCATCGGAGACCGACATCGGCTGCTTCTCCATGAGTATGAATGGAATCATGCCGAAAATCGAAAAGAAAATCCATATCAGAGCCGTCAGCAGGAACCCCTCTCGTTTACCCATGCGGGGATTACGCGGACGGATGCCGAAGGTCATTATAGTTCCGGCCACAGTAGTGACCACCATTGTCAGCAGAAAACACATCCAGTCGGTTTCGTGATAGACAAGGGATGTAGCAAGCGGGACTGTCAGGAAAAGTCCCTCGATGATAAGAAGCAACCCGATGATACGGAGTATCATCGGGAAATTTATGGCTGTAGGTCGGTAACGAAGAAAATTCATGTCATTTAAACAGTTTTTCGACCTTGTGGATGACACCGTTGAGTGTAAACACAACCACACTATCACCCGGCTCGATGACAGTGTTACCCGAAACAAGATAACCTTTACCATCCCTTATGAGACCTGCGATAGTCATGTCGCGCGACAGTTTCAGATCCTTTACAGGGCCTCGGGTGATTTTTGAGCCCTCACGAGCCACAATCTCTGCGACTTCGGCATCGGCCAGCGCAAGACATTTCGACGTGGAAGTATCACTGTCGAGAAGCATTTGGAATATTCGCGAAGAAGCAAGGAGCTTTTTATTGATGATTGTTCCGATATTCAATCCTTCTGCCTCAGAGATAAACTGCAAATTCTCCACCTCGGCGATTGTTTTGACCACTCCAAGCTCCTTGGCGGAAAGACAAGTGAGAATATTGGTCTCACTGCTGTCGGCAAGCGCGATAAAAGCATCCATATCGGTTATGCCGGCATCAAGAAGAGCATCGGTGTCACGGGCATCGGCATTGATGATTGTCGCGTCAGGACATTTTTCCGACAACACAAGACAACGGTCGCGGTCCATATCCATGATTTTGAAGTTGAACTCATCGCCGGCCATCGCACACAGCCTTATCGCAATACGGCTGCCTCCCATGATGAGCACATCGCGTATCTTGCGCTGAGTCTTGCCACAGAGCGCGACGAGCGAATCGACATGCTCACGCGTAGTCATGAAGTAGACAATATCATTTACTTCCAGACGATCATGACCGCCGGGAATAATCGTCTCATGATTGCGTTTGATCGCTGCCACGTGAAAACTGTGTTCGGTCATTCCCAGCTCTTTGAGCTGCATTCCCTTCAGCGGGGCATTGTCTCTCAATTTGACACCGACGAGAATCAGCTCCCCGTTGTGAAGCTCAAACCAGTGTCTGACCCAGTTGTGACGCAAAGCCTGAATAATCTCAATCGCGGCGAGATACTCGGGATAGATCATGTCGTCAGCCCCGATATGGACGAAGAACTCATGATTAGCCGGATCTTTAAATTCGTAATTATCAATCCGGGCCACAGTCTTGGACGCTCCAAGGCTTTTTGCTATGGCACACGCAATGATGTTGCGTGTCTCAAACGGAGTGACCGCGATAAAAAGATCGCAATCCTCAACACCGGCCTGACGAAGAGTTGAAAAGGAAGTCGGAGAGCCTTTGAAGGTAAGGAGATTATAGTTTGAATCAAGCATGGAAAGCTTTTCACCGTCACTGTCGACTACGGTGATATCCTGCTCTTCGTTTGACAGAAGCTTGGCAAGGTGAGTACCGACCTCTCCCGACCCAGCAATAACTATTTTCATCTGTAATATCAGCCTTTAACAGGATTAGCAATCTTGGCAATGGCCTCGTAGATACCCTCTTCGTCAAAGCCGCAAAGATGTTTAAGCTCTGCCGGTTTGCCCTGAGGAATAAAACGGTCAGGAACACCAAGACGATGCACCGCCACATCAGAACCGGCCTCAGAAAGCGCTTCGAGCACTGCCGAACCCATTCCTCCGTCAACCACACCGTCTTCGACTGTGATGACAGGAACGTTCATCGCGACGATACGATCAATGATTTCCTTATCCATAGGCTTAAGGAATATCATATCATAGTGGGCAATGGAGATGCCGAATTCCTTTTCCGCACGGTCGATCGCCTTTCGTGCCTCCGAAGCTACCGGTCCGATGGTAAGCACCACCATGTCGCTGCCGTCCTTGAGCAGTTCGCCCTTGCCGACAGGCAATTTGTGCATCTCTTCCGACAATTCCGAGTCTCCGTTTCCTCGCGGATAGCGGATTGCAAACGGACCATCGAAACTTTCAGCGGTAAGCATAAGATGACGGAGCATGTCGAGACTCCTTGGCGATGCGACTGTCATGCCTGGAATCGAGCGGAGATAAGCCATGTCGAACACACCGTGGTGTGTAGCGCCGTCCTCCCCGACAAGACCGGCTCTGTCAAGACAGAAAGTGACAGGCAAGCCCTCAATCGCCACATCATGTATGATATGGCTGTAGGCTCTCTGAAGGAACGATGAATAGATGGCTACAAATGGTTTCATACCCTCTTTTGCCATTCCTCCTGCAAATGTCACAGCATGTCCCTCGGAAATGCCGACATCGAAAGTCCGTGACGGGAAAGCCTTTTCAAGCTTGTTCATTGAAGTGCCCGACGGCATGGCTGCCGTCACCCCCACTATTTTAGGATTACGCTCGGCGAGCGCGACAAGCGTTTCGCCGAACACGTCCTGATATTTTGGAGCCTTCTTCACGCTGTCTTTTATAATCTTGCCGGTTTTCGCGTCAAAGCGCCCCGGAGCATGCCAGCGTGCAGGATCTTTCTCAGCAGGTTCGTAACCTTTGCCTTTTATCGTACGGAGATGAAGGATACGCGGACCGCTGAAATCCTTTATTTCATTCAGCACATTGATGATAGTCGGCAAATCATGTCCGTCGAAAGGTCCGAAATACCTGATATTCAGGCCTTCAAAAATATTTTGCTCCTTGGTTATAAGTGACTTCAGGCTATTGTTGAAGCGCATGATCATCCCTTTGCCCTTGTTGGTTACAAGATGGTTCTTGCGCAGAAACCTCGCAAACTTATATCTGAGATTATTGTAGGCTTTCGATGTTGTTAGATGGGCGAGATAGGAATTGAGAGAGCCGACATTGCGGTCAATCGACATATCATTATCATTAAGAATGATAAGAAGATTCGAATTGGCATTGGCAGCGTTGTTAAGCCCCTCGAACGCGAGACCGCCACTGATGGAGGCATCGCCTATAACCGCTACGACATTGCGGAGCGGGGTTTCGTTTTGCAACGAACTTGCCACAGTCATGCCAAGAGCTGCCGAAATGGAGTTCGAGGCATGGCCTGCAGTAAATGTATCATATTCGCTTTCCTTTGGCGAAGGGAAGCCGCTTAGACCGCCAAGCGTGCGATTGGTACTGAAACGCTCGCGACGCCCGGTCAGTATTTTGTGGCCGTAAGCCTGATGTCCGACATCCCATACGATGCGGTCGTAGGGGGTGTTGAACACATAGTGCAAGGCAACTGTAAGCTCTACCGCCCCCATACTCGATGCAAAGTGCCCCGGATGGGTTGAGAGCGAGTTGATCAGAAACGAACGCAACTCGCTACACACTTTCGGCAGCTCCTGCACCGGGAGTTTGCGCAGGTCGGCCGGAGAGTCGATCTGCGACAGGAGAGGATATTTATCGTCCTTCGTTTCTTTTTCCATTCTTAATATATTTCTTATAGAGAGGAACCCACACAATGATACCGGAAGCGGTTATGATAAATATGGTCCAGAGAGTGAACGGCCGCGATGCTATGACAAGATAACACAGAAAAAGCCATAGCACCGCTATAAAGCCGAATCGTATTTTTGTCGACGTATCCATTAACGGCGGATTATCAATAGCCGGTATAACTGTGAGGTGAAATAGTCTTCAGTTCGGCTTTCACTTCAGCGGAAACATTGAGCGTATCAATAAATTCGGCGATACTCTCGGCAGTCACAGCCTCGTTTTTACGGGTGAGAGCCTTGAGTGTCTCGTAGGGCTTCGGATAACCCTCGCGACGAAGCACTGTCTGGATAGCCTCTGCCACGACACTCCATGTGTTGTCGAGATCAGCGTCTATCGCCGCACGGTTGAGAAGAAGTTTCCCAAGTCCCTTCATAGTCGAAGCAACAGCGATAAGCGTATGAGCAAGAGGCACACCGATATTGCGCAGGACGGTTGAATCGGTGAGGTCTCTTTGCAGACGAGAGACAGGCAGCTTGCTCGCGAGATGTCCGAAAACAGCGTTCGCGATGCCGATGTTGCCTTCCGAATTTTCAAAGTCAATCGGATTTACTTTGTGGGGCATAGCCGACGAACCGACCTCTCCTGCCTTGATCTTCTGTTTGAAATACTCCATGGAGATATACATCCACATGTCGCGGTCAAGGTCGAGAATTATGTTATTGATACGTGCGAACGCATCGAAAAGAGCCGCAAGATTATCATAGTTTGAAATCTGTGTCGTATACTCTTCTCTGACGATGCCTAACTTCTCCGAAAGGAACTTAGCACCAAACTCGCGCCAATCAAAATCTGGGAAGGCACAAAGATGAGCATTGAAATTACCTGTCGCACCACCGAACTTACCTGAAATCTCGACAGCATCAAGAATTGCAAGCTGACGGCGGAGACGGTAGCTGAACACACGGATTTCTTTGCCGAGACGGGTGGGCGATGCCGGCTGGCCGTGAGTCTTGGCAAGCATAGGTATGTCATACCATTCGTCGGCACGGGCCTCAAGATGCTCGATCATTTCTACGATACGCGGACGATAGACATTTTTGATGGCATCGGCTATCGACATCGGGACGGAAGTGTTGTTTATGTCCTGCGATGTAAGGCCGAAATGGATATATTCTTTATATTTTTCTATGCCCAAGAGATCAAAGCGTTCCTTGATGAAATACTCAACAGCCTTGACATCATGATTGGTCACACTTTCAATCTCCTTGACTCTGGCGGCATCCTCCACGGAGAATTGGCCGTAGATATCGCGTAACTTACCGAATAGCTCGACAGGGAAATCAGCAAGAGCCGGCAGGGGCAATTCACAAAGAGCGATAAAATACTCGACCTCTACCTTTACACGGTAGCGGATAAGAGCAAATTCTGAAAAATATTCATCCAGATTCTCACATTTTCCGCGATAGCGGCCGTCGACCGGTGATATTGCTGTCAGTTCAGTAAGTTTCATGTCAATCTCTTTGATTGGTTTAATAACTCTAAAAAATATAAACGGTATAAAAACTCATAAGTAGCCCGTCAAGATTAGGTTTCAAGTGCTACCATGTTAATTTAAGTATTGCAAAATTACAAAAAAACGGTCATATAACCTTACGTCCCGCTGAAAATTCAATCGCAAAGCACTATATTGACATAATTGCATAAAAAAGCCGAAGCCTGAGACGCTATCTGCATCTCAGACTTCGGTCGTTTAGAAGGGGCGGTTATCTACTTTCCCACTTTCGCAGTATCATCGACGTGGTGAG